>CEOK01199425.1_pt1 | contig 17411 bp, 12 predicted proteins | sample 427001 | NCBI WGS metagenome assembly CEOK01 (sample SAMEA2591108, study PRJEB7988) | marine metagenome | isolation source: saline water (ENVO:00002010), including | reverse complement strand
GGTGTATGGGGTGAATGTGGCAGATGGGGAGAGTGTGGCGGCTGGGGTGAAGGCGATTGAGTCGGATTTTGGTGCGATTGATGTGTTGGTGAATAATGCGGGGATCACCAAGGATGGGCTGCTGATGCGGATGAGCGAGGCGGATTGGGATGCGGTGTTGGATGTGAATTTGAAGGGAACGTTCTTCTGCACGAAGGCGGTGATGCGGGGTATGATGAAGCAGCGGGCGGGTTCGATTGTGAATATTGCTTCGGTCATTGGATTGATGGGAAATGCGGGGCAGGCGAATTATGCGGCTTCGAAGGGGGGCGTGATTTCGTTTAGCAAGTCGGTGGCAAAAGAGGTGGCTTCGCGAAATGTGCGTTGTAATGCAGTGGCTCCTGGCTTCATCCGGACGGCGATGACGGATGCGTTGGAGGAGGATGTGCAGGCGAAGATGAAGGAGTTGATTCCGTTGGCGCGGTTTGGTGAGCCGGCGGATGTGGCGAATGTGGTTCTGTTTTTGGCGAGTGATGCTTCGGCGTATGTTACTGGACAAGCACTCTCGACATGTGGCGGAATGGTTATGTAATATGCGGATGTTTTAATACTAAAGGAGACAAGAAATGGCACTCGAAGATAAGGTTAAGGATATTATTGTTGAACAGTTGGGCGTGGAGGCGGATCAGGTGAAGACAGAGGCTTCGTTTATTGAAGATCTCGGGGCTGACTCGTTGGATACGGTTGAGCTGGTAATGGCTTTTGAGGAAGAGTTCGGAGCGGAAATTCCGGATGAGGACGCAGAGAAGTTGACTTCGGTTGGCGGTGTTGTGAGCTACTTGAAAGAGAAGGGTTTCGAATAATTTTTTCTCTTTCCAAAAAGGGGCCGGATCGTCTGTGGGTGAGCAGGTGTCCGGCTGTTTTTATTTTGGCAGGCGGTAGGCGAGGAGATGGATATGCGTGGACGTGAGGTAGTGGTTACGGGTATGGGTGTGGTGTCGCCGATTGCCAATGAGCTGAATCTCTTTTGGGAGGGGATTTTGGCGGGGCGCTCGGGGATTGCTCGGGTGGAGAGTATGGAGGATATTGATCAGTATCCGGTTCAGATTGCGGGTGAGGTGCGGGATTTAGAGGTGGAGAAATATGTGGAGGCGAAGGAGGCGCGCAAGATGGATCCGTATACGGTCTATGGAATGGCGGCGGCTTCGATGGCTGTAGACGATGCGGGGTTGCATGAGGGGTCGTTTGATCCGGAGCGGACTGGGGTTTTGGTGAGCTCGGGTATTGGGGGCATGCAGTATTTGCAGCGGCAGCATAAGCGAGCATTGGAGGGGGGACCCAAGCGGGTTTCGCCGCAATTGATTCCGCAGATGATAACGAACATTTTATCGGGGTATATTTCGATCAAGTATGGGTTTAAGGGGCCGAATTTTTGTATCACAAGTGCGTGTGCTTCGGGGACGCATTCGATTGGTGAGGCGGCGCGGATGATTACCTATGGCGATGCAGATGTGATGTTGGCCGGGGGGTCGGAGGCTTCGATTGAGTTGTTGGGGGTGGCTGGTTTTGCGGCATTGCGGGCTACGAGTCGGCGGAATGATGATCCAGAAGGGGCATCGCGTCCGTTTGATAAGGATCGGGATGGGTTTGTGATGTCGGAGGGGGCGGGGGTGTTGGTGCTGGAGAGTCGTGAACATGCTGAGGCGCGGGGGGCAACAATTTACTGCTCGGTGGCGGGATATGGCCGGACGGGTGATGCGTTTCATATTACGGCACCGGATGAGTCGGCTGAGCAGTCGGCTCGGGGTATGGCGTTGGCGGTTGAGGATGCGGGATTACGGCCGGAAGATATTGATTACATCAATGCTCATGGAACCTCGACTCCCTATAATGATAAGGGGGAGACGAAGGCCATTAAGCGGGTGTTTGGTGAGCGTGCGTATGATGTGGCAGTCAGTTCGAGTAAGTCGATGACGGGGCATATGTTGGGCGCAACGGGTGCTGTGGAGTCGATTGTGTGTGCGTTGGCGATTCGGGATGGGGTGGTGCCTCCGACGATTAATTATACGACACCGGATCCAGACTGTGATTTGGATTATGTTCCAAATGAGAAGCGGTCGATGGAGGTGCGGGCAGCACTGAATAATTCTCTGGGTTTCGGGGGGCATAACACGACGTTGTGCTTCACGAAGACGGTGTGATGAATGGTGATGGCTGAGGGCGGTGGGTGATGCTGGGGGTGGCGGAACTACTGTTGCTAGGTCTGTTGGCGGAGTTGATTTTTCGTCGGTTGCGGCTGCCAGGCTTGATTGGGTTGTTGTTGGTTGGGCTGGCAGTGGGACCTCATGCATTGGGTTGGGTTTCGCCGGGGTTTCTGGCGGCTTCAGATGAGCTGAGAATGCTGGCGTTGGTGGTGATTTTGTTGCGGGCGGGCTTGCAGATTGATCGTCGGTCTTTGAACTCGTTGGGGCGTCCGGCGTTTTTGCTTTCGTTTTTTCCGGGTGTGTGTGAGGGGGTGGCGATTTTTTTTCTGGCTCCGCTGTGGACACCGTTGAGTTCGTTAGAGGCGGGATTGTTAGGTTTTGTTTTGGCGGCGGTTTCACCAGCGGTGGTGGTGCCGATGATGATTGATCTGCAGGAGCGGGGGCTGGGTGTTAAGAAGGGGATTCCAACGATGGTGCTGGCGGCCAGTTCGGTGGATGATGTGGTGGCAGTGGTTATTTTTTCGGTGCTGTTGGGAGTGTATGTGGAGGGCGGGGACGTGGTATCTCGGTTGATGGTTGAGTTGCCCTTTTCTTTGGTGAGTGGGGTGGCAGTGGGTGTGGGGTTGGGGGTGGTGTTGGTGCTGCTGTTTGATCGGTTTAACCCGCGTGCCACGAAGCGGTTGATTGGAGTATTGGCGGTTTCGATTGTATTGATTCAGGTGGAGCGCTGGCTGGTGAGTATGAATATCTGGTTTTCGGCTCTGATGGCGATTGTGACAGCTGGTATTGTGATGCTGGAGCGGCGGGAGGCGATGGCGCATGAGTTGTCTGAGAAGTTGGGTAAAGTATGGATATTTGCATCGGTGCTGTTGTTCATTCTGATTGGGGCGCAGGTAGACATTGGTCTGGCCTGGGAGGCGGGTGGTGTGGCGGTAGGGTTGGTGTTGTGCGGCTTGTTGGTGCGGAGTGCGGCGGTGCTTGTGTCGGTGATGGGAACATCGTTGACGGTTCGGGAGCGTTTTTTTGTGATGGTTTCGTTCTGGCCGAAAGCAACGGTTCAGGCGGCGATTGGAGCGGTTCCGTTGGCGGTGATGCTGGAGCGGGGTTGGGATACGACGGCGGGAGAGTGGATTTTGGCGGTGGCGGTGGTAGCTATTTTGATTACGGCTCCGGCGGGGGCTTTGGCTATTCGATGGAGTGCATATCGCTGGTTACACTCTTCGCGATAAGGTTTTCGTTAATAAGCCTTGAATTTCGAATTAGCAGAGAAGATTATTGATACTCTTAACTGGTCTAGTTCTGTGTGCCAATGAAGTGATAAAGCAGGGTCAGATTTTCAGTGATAGGAGTGATTTTAAGATGGGTTTAAGAAGTTTAGTTCTAGGATTTTCTATTGCATTGATAGGGATGCATGGTTGGGTACCAGTTGCTGTGGGACAGGATGTGAGCACGGCGGGTATTACAGATCTTTTTGCTCAAGCGAATCTGGCTTTGCAACGGGGGGATTATCAGGCGGCGATTCCTGCGTTGGAAGAAGTGGTGAAACGTACGGCAGGCATTGAACATGTTGAGGAAAAGCAGACGTGTCAGACGTGTCGTTTCCAGTTGGCGCGGGCTTATTACCAAGTGGGTTCTACGGCGGCTGGGCTTGAGGTGATTGAAGCTTATTTGGAGAGTGAACCGCGAAATAAAGAGGCGTTGATGCTGCGGATGCAGGCGCAGGGGTACTTTGAGACAGAGGAGTGGGAGAAGGTTCAGACGGCGGCGGAGCGCTTGTTGGGTTTGGTGAAGTTGACGAGTGAAGATACGTATAACGGTAATTTGCTGCTGGGTCAGGCGTTGTTTCGTTTAGAGCGTTGGTCGGAGTGTTTGGACCCATTGGGTGTTGCTGCGAAGAGTGCTACTGATGAACGGACGCGGAATTTGTGTAATATTATGTCGGTTCGTGCGTTGGTAGAGGCTGAGAATTGGTCGCGATTGTTTGGATTGGTTCCGCAGTTATACCGTACCGATGCGAAATATGATATCACGTTGAATCTGACGTTGATGCGGGCGGGAAAAGCGCGGTATGAGGCGGAGGATTATCTGAATGCGTTGCTTTTGTATCGAATGGTTCTGCCGCGAAATTCATTGCTAGACTTTACGGATAAGAAAATCGCAGGGCTTCAGCAAAAGCTGGATGCGGACAAGCGGGTGGGTATACAGTCGTCCGCTGTGGCCACGCGACAGGCTGAAATTGATGGGCTGGTCGAGTCGAAATCGGTGTTGGTTGATTTGCCGGCGTATGAGGATGAGGTGACGTTTCGTATCGGTCAGATTTATGCGGAGATCAAACGCTATTGGGAGGGGTTTGTTCTCTTCGATAAGTTGTATCGGCAAGATCGGAGTAGTGAGATCGGGGAAGCGGCGATGTTGCAGTCGGTGCTGGTTTTATATGATGTGAAAGAAATAGCGCGGGCGGAAGAGCGGATTGTTACCTACCTGAATGAGCAACCCGATGGGCAATATGCGCGGACCTTGCTTTCGCTGAAGATGCGAGATAATTTGGTGAAGCAGGAATTTGGCGATGTGGTGGGCATGAAAAGCAATATGGATATGATTCCTGAATCATCCGATCTGGATGAAAATGCTTTGCAGGCGGATCTACATTACATGATGGCATTCGGTCTGTTTCAGAATCGAGATTATGCGGATGCAGAGGCTGAGTTTAGTGCGATTTTAAGTGGGTTTGAGAATAGTATTCATTTTAACGATGCGCGTTACTATCGGGGGATGACGCGGATGTTACAGGCCAAGTATGCGGAAGCGCTCAGCGATTTTGAGGGCTATCGGGAGCTGAATAGTAGTGGTGAGCATGCGGCGGCAGCTCTTTTTCGGATGGGTGTCTGCCGATTTGGTTTAGAGGAGATTGATGCAGCAGAAGCGTTTTTCTCTGAGTTTATTGCGACCTATCCCGAGGACATCCTTGTCTCGGAAGCGTATAGCATGCGTGGGGATATCGAGGCTTCGAAGCAGAGCACGGTTGAGGATCCGAATCCATTGGATCGAGCGGTAGCGGATTATCGCAAGGGCATCAACACGGCAACGGTTCCACTGCAATCATCTTATGCCGCTTTTCAAGCGGCTAAAGTGTATAAGCTTGAGGGGCGCTGGGAAGATATCATTGAGCTGATGAATTATTATCTGGATCGCTGGGAGGAGCTGGCGAACATTTCAGAGGCAACGTTCTGGTTGGGACAGGCGCAAATTGAGATGGGCGAAATTGACGAGGCGGTGGATGCCTATGTGAATACGATTGAGCGGTTTGGTAATGATCTCCAGCAGGAGGGGGTCGATAAAATCATCCTGGAGCTCAAACGTGTTGCCGAGCGGTTGATGGAGAACGAGGAGATTGAGTTTTTGGCAGACCGCGTTCGTTCCATGGGAGAAGATTTGGGGAGTTCACAACCGGTGTTACAGCTTCGGCTCCGGTCGCTGGAGTCGATGTTGAACGGCACGCAACTGGCATTTGGCAAAATTTTGATTGAGGATGGGGTGGCATTAGCGGAGCTTTCGCCGGTGGGTTTGGCGCTAGTGTGTGATGCGGCGGTGGAATCGGCCCCAGAAAAAGTGACGGAAATTTCGTCTTATTTTATGGCGTCGTATGAGGAGTCAGAGTTGCTTTGGAAGGCATATCGGGCTCGAGCGGTATTGTTGCAGCAGGCGGGATCACTGGATGAGCTGATGGGGGTTATTGAGGAGGCTCAGGGATTGTTTGGAGCGGATCCCTACATGGACTGGGCGCAGTTGATGAAGGCGGAAGCACAAGCGGAGATGGCGGATTATGAGGGGGCTGAGGAGTCATACAATATGATCCTGGGCGTTGCTGAGTGGCGGGGTGCCACGTATGCGAAGGCCATGATTGGGCTGGGAAATTGTCGATTACAACAAGATGAGTTGGAGAAGGCACACTCGTTCTTTCAGCGCGTTTATCTTCTGTTCAAAGGATATGATGATGGACTGTGGGCGGCAAAAGGGTATTTGGCTGCAGCGCAGACGTTGGAAACACTCGGTCGGGAAGATGAGGCGCGTAGCACGCTGCAGGCGATGTTAGATGATTCATATACTCAGTCGCATAGGTTAGCGAGTGAAGCACGTGAGCGGTTGGAACGATTGTAGGAGAGCGTTTGATGAAGAATTTTTTGCGTATAGGTTTTGTGTTGGTGCTGATGGTGGCGTCTACGGTTGAGGCTGCTCCCTTGTCGGCAGAATTGGTGATGTCGGGTGGACGGACGTGGCGTGGAACGTTGTTGAAGCGCGATGGCGAATGGATTGAATTTTCAACGGGTGTTTCGGCGCGTCCGATTCGGTTGGGTGCGAGTACGATTGAGAAAATTAACTATGATGTTGAGCTGAATTTGGATCGTCTGCTGGAGCTGAAAGAGAATCGGGAGTTTGATCAACTCATTTCGAGTTTGAATGAAGTGCTGAAGCCGTTTGAGCCGTATGGGGATATCCCGTCCAATTTGACACGATATCGTGCGTTGTTGATGGAGCTCTATTTTTTAACGGAAGAGTTTGATCAAACACTGACGTATGCGAAACAGATCGAGGCGGATGCGGGCGATGACGGGGAGGCAGTGGAAAATGCGCAGACGTATCAGGCGTTGGCTCTGATTGAGAGCGGTCGGTCTGATGAGGCGGATGCGCTGATGAGTCGCTTGGGGTGGTTGGATGATTTAGGTGAAGATTCTGATCCGAAGCAGTTGTTTCTGGGCGCTAAATTGATGAGTGTGAAAAAGGATTTCAATCGTGCGATGGAGCTGGTGGCATATGTGATTGCCTTTAATTCGCAGAATACAGAGTGGATGCAACCGGCGGAGCTGTTTTGTGCAGAGGTGTATACGGAGTTGGGGATGTATGAATCCGCGGAAGAAGTGATTCGCCAAATTGAGCTGTTATACCCGAATACACCTGAGTATGATAAATCAATTATATTGAAAGAAAAAGTAATGGAGATGAGGGCGTTACAAGCCCTCGAACAGAATAGTTAATTTTATTAATGACAGGAGAACAGTGAATATGAACGGGAAAAAATATTGGGGCATGGTGTTTTTGACAATGATAGTGATGACGGCATCAGTTTTTGCCCAAGCTGAGGGAACCATCACGGAGGAGAAAACCACATTGTGGCAGATGATTCTGCAGGGTGGTTGGGCGATGATTCCGTTGGGATTGATGTCAACAGCGATGGTCTATTTTATTGTGCAAAATTCGTTGGCACTGCGCGAGAAGGTGTTGTTGCGCCCTGATATGTTGCCAGACTTTATTGCGCTGATGAAGGATAAGAAGATCGTGGAGGCTCATACACTTTGCAAAGAGAATGAGACCTTATTCACGTATGTCTTTCAGGCTGGGCTGGAGCGTTGCTCAACTACGCGTGAAATCAATTTTGGCAAAGTGAAAGAGGCGATTGAAGAGGCGAGCACGGAGGAAGTTACGAGCTACATGAAGCCGATCGATTACCTTTCCATTATTGGGGCAACGGCTCCGATGTTGGGACTGCTGGGTACGGTTTCAGGCATGATTAAGGCGTTCCAAACGATCGGTTCGCAGGGCATGGGAAAACCGGAAGTGTTGGCGGGTAACATTGGTGAGGCACTGGTTACGACCGCTACTGGGTTGATCATTGCGATTCCGGCGATGCTGTTCTATTACTATTTCCGCAATAGTTTTATCAAAACGACGGCATCATTGGGTCGTAATATCGGCGGATTACTTGATACGCTTGAAACCGGTGAGCTTCCGTTGGGTTTTGGTGAGTCGTCTGAGTAAGCATCGCGTAAAAAGCTACCTGAGAGGTATAGCATGAAACTAAAATTACCAGCCCGCGAAGACGCTGCGGTGGATATGGCGCCGATGATTGACCTTGTTTTCCTGTTGTTGATCTTCTTCATGGTTGCATCGGTGGTGACGGAGCTGGAAAAAGTGGAAGTGGAAATTCCGGAATCAAATTATGCTAAAGTACCGGAAGATACCAAAGGGCGTATGATGCTTTCGGTGGATGCCAATAACCAGATCTATGCGGGCACCTTGGCGGTGACTATTGAGGAGCTGAAGAGCTTGATTGATACGGAGTTGGATGCAAATCCGGATTTGCGTGTCTTGATTCGAGCGGATCAGTTAGTGGAGTATAAAACCTGTAAAGAGATCATGATTGCGTGTGGTGAAGTGGGCGCAACGGATTTGATCTATGCAACGTTTGAGGAATAAGCGATGAAGCTACTTGATGAAATGATAAACAAGAAAGCGGAATTGCAAATTGCTCCGCTGATTGATGTGGTCTTCTTGCTGTTGATCTATTTTATGGTGACGGCTTCTTTGATTAAGAAAGAGGCTGATTTGGGATTTATGCTTCCGGCCAAGGTCGATGTCCCTGAATCCCTTGACATCCCGATTGAGGTGTTGATTGAGGTTTCGGAGTTGGGTGACATTCTGATTGAGGGAATGGTTTTTGGCAAGGATGAGAGTAATTTAGACGATTTGATCGGTCAGTTGCTTTCCCTTAAGGAGGCTGCGGATTCTTCGGGCAGTGAATTGATTGTGAATATTTTACCGGCGGATAAAGCGCTTCATGGTCGGATTATCAATGTGATGGATGCGTGTGCGGCGGCCAATGTTAAGAATATGTCGTTTAGCATGGCGATGTGAGGAGAGTGATTTTTTATGGGGTTAAGATCATTACGATCCAGGCACACGAAGTCTAGCGCAGCGTTGATCAGCCTAGGTATTCACGCGTTGTTAATCGTGGTGGCGCTCTCGTTTGTGGCGGTAACAGTCATTGAAAAAGAGGAGCAACAGTTCGAGGCGAAGCCGGTCAAACGACCGGTTCAGAAGCTTCGTAAACTTAAGGTGCCGGTTAAAAATTCTAAAAAGAAGCCCAAGCCCAAGCTCCGGAAACAGATTGTTGTTAAAAACCTGAATCGGAAAACACCGTCATTCAAGATGCCTGAAATTCGGGGTGTTAAAGGGGGGCTGGGTGCAGCTGGTGATGGCGGGGGAGGCATGGAGACCATTGGGTTTAGTATGCCCGAACTGGATTTTTTTGGAACCAAAGCAAAAGGCGAAAAGGTCTGTTTTTTGGTGCATTTTGGTCCGGCGACCATGTCGGTCTTTCAAGATGGAAAAACGTCGTATACACCGTTTTCAAGAATGACAGCGTTAACCATTCGGAATCGATTAGCGGAGTTAATTAGTGGGTTACCTGCGTATACGTTGTTCAACGTGGCGGCTTATTATGCTGGTGATACGTGGGCGCTTTCGCCCTCTATGCTGCCGGCTAATCCGTCGAATAAGGAGCGGGTATTGGATTGGATGGAGCCGGTGAACCCCCTAGAGGGTCAGTATCAGCACTGTTTTGCGATTCCATCGGGTGCACGTAGTGCGGTGAATCGAGCCCAGAACAACTGGCCCACTCGAGTGGCGGATGAACTTCCTTTTTATGCGCCGAAATGGGTCTATCCATACGAGGTGGATGAGCGTTATCGGAAAAAATATGCGAGTGATGCGCCCGAATTTACGATGAGTAAGCAAGCCAACCCGTCGTATAGCATTGGACCGGCATTCATGCATTGGGGTCGTGCAGTTGCTTGGGCATTGCTGGAACAAAAGCCGGATACGATATTTATCCTGACGACTAACTATATTGATGGTTGGTCGGTTAACGATAATAATATCCCCCAAGGGAATAGTGCGCGACTGATCAGGGAAAATGAGCCGGATAAAACGGCGCGCGCATTTGCGTTAATGATGCGAGATGTGTATGGACCGGATAAAAAGGCTTGGCCGAGTGTGAACGTGGTGGTGCTAACACCCGCAGGTAGAAGCACGGATGGTGCGTATCGGACGCTGAATCAGGAGTTCAATAAAATTTATCGTTCGTTCGGAGGACAGGGTTCGGTCATTGAGGACATCAAAGATTATATGAACGATGAAGAGAAAGAGCTCTATAATCAATATCGCAGTCAGTACGCCGGTCAGTCTGAGTAATCGCTAAGGTTTAGAGTACTTCAGTAAAGGTTTTCAGCCCTGCTTTTTTCGCGGACTCGTGATCACATAACACGGCTAGTCGGGGTGTTGCAAAGGCGCGTGTAAGCAGTTCTCCAAATTGATTGAAGTGGCTTTGGTTGGTTGAGAGAACCTGATCGCGGAACTGTTGCCGCTGTTCATCTGTATAACCTATTAGATATCGTTTGGTGCTGGTGAGTGCGTTGGCGTCGGGCAAGAGATGGCTATCGAGTTGTCCGATCGCTCCAATAAGAGCCCGTGTTAATTCAGCTTCGTCGAGTTTGAGGTCTTGGAGGAATTGACCGGTTTGTTGATAGACCCAGATGGATTCTTCTAGATTGGGATCGCGATATGATGCGAACGAGAAGGTTCCGGAGCGTTGGTCGAAGGCACACATACCGCCGTAAGCACCGCCTTGAACACGGATTTTTTCCCAGAGCCAAGCAGTTTGGAGATAGCGTGTGATGACGAGCGATGAGCCATGAAGTTGATACCCGTGGGTATAGAGGTTCGCGGCAGCTCCGACAAAATTGATACGACTTGGAACGAGAAGTGCTTCGGAAGCGGGATAGGGTTGGGTAGTGCGTTCGGTGGGGGTTGCAGATGCCGTGGGGAGTTGTGCGGCGAACTGTTCGATTTTGGGTGTTATGCTTTTTAAGGCGGCTGCATCGGCCGTGATATTGATGAGAAGGCCGTTTTTGGAGATTAATTTTTGATGGATCGTATGAAGACGTTTTTCTACGGCGGGCCAGTTGGTTTCGATTTCTTGAAGCAACTGGCGGGCAAAAAAGAGCGCGTCGATGCCGCCGATTTGTTCGGTGATTGTGTGGGCGGGATGGTCATGGGCTTTTAGGCGGGTCATCACGGCAGAGTGGCCGCGGGGAATAACGGAGCTTTCGATGTCGGCTTTGTGTTCGAGAACAATTTGTTTAAAGCGTTCGGCGTTATCGAAGCGGGGGTGAAGGAGGATGTCGGCATAGATGGCCAGTAGCTCATCGGTTTTGGAGAGCATGCATTTTCCGCGAATGAAGAAGCGCAAAACACTTTCGTTTTGCTTTTCGTGCGGCACGGTGTAGGGGGTTCCGTAGATTCCGCCGGTTTGGGTGGCAATGCGTTGTGAGAGTTGGCTGTAGTCCTCTTTTTCGGTTCCCATTTCAAGGTATAGGTTGCCGAGAAGGGAGGTGTAGGGTATTTCGTCTTTGTTTAATACATCGAGGTTTATGCCGAAGTCGAAATATAGGATGCCGTTTGTGAAGAGCGGGTGTTGCAGAATGGTGAGGTCTTGGTGTGTGTGTTGTTGGCGGGCTGGGGATTTAACTGTGGGCTCGAGGTCGGTACGATTGAGCAGGGGCAGCGTGGCGATGGCGGCTTCGGAATCGGGGGTTTCTTGTAGGGTTAGCAGGTCTTTTGTTTGTTGCTGAATTTCGAGAAGCTGCTCGGGTGACATCTGTTCTTTGAGCCGAGCGAGTTTTTGTTCTTCGGCGGTTTCAATTTCGGCGGCGAGGTTTGGATCGGGTTGCAGGGTGACGGTGGAGCGGTGGTTGTTTTCGAGAAAGTGTGTGCGAATCAACTCTTCGAAGAAGCCGGATTGTTGGGCGGCGGTTTTGATCTGTTGCAGGGGTTTTTCGAAGGCGATGAGTTCGAGGGGGTCGGCTCCGTATATCCAGCCGTTTAAGGATTTTAGCCAGAGGGCAAGCCCACGGGGGAAGCCGCCAGAATTGTTTTCGCGTAGGTCAAATTCGAAACTGTTAAGGGCCGCTTCGATATCTTGCTTGTCGATGCCGTTTGTAGTGAGTTGTTTGAGGGTATCGAAGATGAGCGTTTCCGCTTTTTCGAGGTTTTTGTTTTGGACTCCTTTGAGACCGACACTGAAGACCATCTGTTTCAGGTGGGTTTCGAGTCCACCACCGGTTAGGTCTTCGCCGAGTCCGGATTCGATAAGGGCTTTTCGTAAGGGGGAGGCGGGGGTGCCGAGCAGGATGTGATCGAGAAGGGTGAAGCGGAAGTGGGTTTCGGCAGTGGTGGGGGATGGAAGTACCCAGTTGAGCGTGAACATGGGGGTGGGGTCGGGTTCGTTTTCGGAGACGGCATAGGAGCGTGTAACGCGTTTGGGTTGGGTGAAGGCTGGTTGAAGCTCAATGGTGGAGGCGGGGAGTATCTTGGTATAGGTGTCGAGATAGTCGCTTAGGAGTTGTAGGCGTTGTTCTTCGGGGTCGTCGCCGTAGAAAACGATGCGGGCATTGGAGGGGTGATAGAGAGTGGTATGAAATTCTTGGAAGGCTTCATATGTTAGCTGAGGAATGATTTCTGGCTTGCCGCCGGAGTCGAGTCCATAGGTGGTGTCGGGAAAGAGGGATTGCTGGGAGGCTTCCATGAGAACGGATTCTGGGGAGGAGTAGACCCCTTTCATTTCGTTATAGACGACTCCTTTGTATTCGAGGGGGTGATCGAGTTCTTCCAGGTGGTAGTGCCAGCCTTCCTGCATGAAAAAGTCGGGGGTAATGCGGGGTTTGAATACTGCATCGAGATAGACACCGACGAGGTTATGAAAGTCTTTTAGGTTAGTGCTGGCGACGGGGTAGCAGGTTTTATCGGGATAGGTGAAGGCATTGAGGAAGGTTTGGAGGGAGCCTTTGAGCAGTTGGACGAAGGGGTCTTTGACGGGATATTTTTCTGAACCGCAGAGGACGGTATGTTCCAGGATGTGGGCAATGCCGGTTGAGTCTTGGGGCGGGGTTCTAAAGGCAATGCCAAAGCATTTGTTTTCGTCGTTGTTTCGGAGAGAGAGGATTTCGGCTCCGGTGGGAAGGTGTTCGTAAATAATGGCGGTTGTATCCAGTTCGGGGACATAGGTTTCGCGGAGTTGTTTAAATGTGTTCATCAGTTGATTCTTTCGGTTGTGGCTTTTGGTTAGGGTCTCTTACGGTGTTTGATTTTGGGAGGAAAAAGTGAGGTCAGTCCAGACTTCGGCCTGAGGGTGGTGGCGTAGAATGATGCCGGCGGGGATGGTTTCGGGTTGGTGGCGTAGGATCGTGAGAATATCGCGTTTGCTTTCACCGGTGGCGATGAGGAGGATGCGTTGGACGCGGTGGATAAACGTTGCGCTGACGCTGATGCCGTGTAGGCCGTCTGGACGGTCGGTGTGTAATGTGCAGCGTGGCGATGGATCGTGGGCGTGATCGGTGGAGAAGATGCCGGCTGTATGTCCGTCGGATCCGATGCCGAGTAGTCCGAGGGTGGGTTGTTGGAAGGATTCGATCTCAGTTGCGAATTGTTGGGTGGCTTCTTCGGGGTCGAGTTCTGTCTGGACGGCATGGAATTGTTGTGTGCAGTTAAGGGCCTGAAGCATGGGTTGCAGATTATGAGCGTTGTTTTTTGGTGAAGTGGCGGGAACACAGCGTTCGTCGCTGAGGAAGAGATGGCATTCGGGGTGAACAGACAGGGGATGCTGAGCGATTTGGTTGTAGGTTTTATATGGAGTGGTGCCGCCGCTTAGCATTATGTGACCGGGTTGTTGTAGATGTGATGTGAGGGTATCTGCGAGTTGTTTTGTTAGTTCTTCTTCAGAGGAAAAGGTTCGAAATGAAAGCATGGTTCTTCCTTAAATTTAAGGAAGGGATTATACGAATGTGGGAACGGATTGCAATCGTTGAGCGTTTGGATGATGAACTATTTTTCGGAGATATTTAGTTTTTCATCTGAATCAAGCCACTCTTTTAAGACGCGTTTACAGTAGTTGCTCACGGAGAGGTATAAGGAGTCGGCCTGTTGAGTTAATTCATCAACAAGTTCTGCATCCATCCGAATGGATATGATGGTGTTCTTATACTCTATATTCTTATTATGCGGCTCATTTATTGTATATTTTTTTCAAGTATTTAACTAAGGTAATATAGGTGAGAGTTATTGTCTAGCAGTACTTTTTTTATAAAGCCATTGACTCGTAATCGGGTTCGGGCTAGTTCTTTGCGTTACGCACCCGTGGTGAAATTGGTAGACACGCAAGATTCAGGTTCTTGTGCCAGCAATGGCGTGATGGTTCGACTCCATTCGGGTGCACCAATTTTAGATCCGTTGAGGCGGATCTTTTTTCTTTTGGATGAAAACCTTTCCTAGCGGGGTTAAAAAAGAGTAGATTCTCGTGCTTCAGTTTAGGGAGATGAGCATGGATGTTTCTGGAGTAGATTCGAGTTGGTTTGAGGAGCAGGCGTCGGCGGAGGTTTTAGACCGAGAACAGTGTCTGTTGGTGCTGTCTGGTTTGACGGATGCGGGCCGTGTGAGTGAGGCGTTGAGTGGGGGGCAGCAGTTATTGGAAGCCTTCACGGAACAGAGCCGAATAGATGATGCAATTTGTGTGTTGAGTTGGTTGGCGTCGCATTCGGGTTCTCAGGAGGATGTGGTCGATCGCTTAAAACGTGTTTTTGGACGTGATAAAAATGCGATGAAGTTGATTGAACCGGCCGGGTTTGGTTCGTCACTGCCGATTGCAACTTGCTTTGAGAGATTGGTGCATCTGCGAAAGATGCGGGCGGGTGCGCTTTGTTACAATGCGACATGGGGCTTTGGGTTGATTGAAGAGGTCGATTATTTCTATGCGGAATTGGAGATCGATTTTGAGCAGAAGGGGGAGCATACGTTGGCGTTTTCGTATGCGGCGGAAGCATTGGAGTTGTTGGATGATGATCATATTCTGGCGGTGAAGCATGCCGACCCTGAGGGGTTGGCAGAGCGGATTAAGAAGGAGCCAGGAGAGGTGGTTCGGTTGGCGTTGCAGAGTTATGGCAACATGAGTGTTGGGTTGCTGACAGATCGGTTGGTGCCGTCGATTGTTCCCGAGAGTGGGTGGAAGAAGTTTTGGGATGGTGCGCGTAAAGCGTTGAAAGAGGATGCATCCATTGAAATTCCGCGGAAGCGAAGTGAGATGATTGAGCTGCGTGAGGGGATGGCTTATGACGATAGCTGGTTTGATCAGTTGGCGGCTGAGCGGGATATTGGTCGTCTTTTTGAGCGGTTCAAGGAGGTGCTGGAACGGGGTCTTGATACGACGACGGAAGCGGCGCAGCGTGTGTTGAGTGAGCGGTTGGCATTTGTTATTGGGGGGGCGCCGAATTCGCGCCCTGAGTGGAAGGCAGAAGGGTTTATCTATGCGCGGTTGATGAATGTGGAGCCAGTGGGGCTGGATGTGGATGCCATTCTGCATGCGTTGATTGAGTCGGATTTGGAGGGCATGCTGGATCGATTGCCGAGCCGGCAGTTGGAAACATTGTTGGCGATTTTGTTCGAGAGCGATAAAGAAGCGCTCGTGATCCGGCTGAAGCGAGTGGTTCCGAAGGTGAGTCATCCGGTGCTGAATGAGATTATGGCGGGCTTGATCCGGCATGGTGCGGAGGAAGTCGCTCGGGAATTGATGGCAACGGCATTGGGTCGGCGGAAGGCGAGTGCTTCGATGTTGCTATGGTGTCAGCGTTCTACCAAGCAGGTTAAGGCGTGGAAGCTGATATCGAAGAGTGATTTGGCATTTCGTATTCAGGAAGTGTTGGAGAAGGATCTTTCGGGTGCGTTGTTGCGGGCGCAGAATCAGTTGCGGGAGAAGTTTCAGCAGCAGGAGTGGTTGCACGATGTGATGGATGAGATGTCTGAGCAGCAGCGGCGTGATTTTATGCGGCGGATCAATGAAGGTCAGGGGTGGGAAGTGTTAGATCGCAAGTCGGTGTTGGCGAAGGTGTTGCGGAAGTTTCCTGAGTTGCAGGATATTGTGACACCGGCGGGATCGGCGCCGCCGAAAAAGGAGATTCCGTTGACCTCATCTCGTTCGTATCGGGAGCGGCAGGCGCAATTGGAAAAATTGATGAAGGTGGATATTCCGGAGAACTCAAAGGAGATTGAGGTGGCGCGGAGTTATGGGGATCTGCGGGAGAATGCGGAGTTTAAGTATGCGAAGGAGCGCCAAGGATTGTTGATGGCGCAGGGTGCGCAGTTGGCGGAGGATTTGGAGCGCGTTAAGCCGAGTGATTTTGAGGATGTGCCCACGGCTCACGTGTCAGTTGGAACAGGGGTTCGGTTGTTAGATGGCGCGGGAACGGAGCAGGTATACTTTATTTTGGGTGCGTGGGATCAAGATGATGCGCTGCACATTCTTTCCTCCGAAACGCGATTGGCGACGGCTTTGTTGGGAGCTCATGCGGGTGATGAGGTGGAGGCACCGGAGGGAAGGATGACGGTGACAGAGGTTTTATCGCTTTCGAGTGAGGTGAAGGCTTGGATACGAGCCTAATCGGCTAGAACGTTCTGCTCGTTGGAAAAGCAGAGAGGTGGATGGACGGGAGATGGCGATGCCAAAAGTGCGTGAGAGTGGGCGGGTGCGTTCTCATCGTTGGCGTGAGAGCGTTTTTGTTCAGTTGGTAACGCGCTATCCGCGCGTGGCGCGGTTGATTCTGTTGGTGCTGTTGGTTTCTATTGGGTGGCGGGCGTGGGAAATTGGTTCGTATCTGGTGGAGCAGCGGCTGCGGGTGAAGAAGATTGAGCAGGGGTGGATAAGGGGGGAAAGTCGATTTGATGAGGGGGTTCGTTTGCGGGGTCAGTTGGATCGGTGGGCGGATGAGCGGGTCTCCCTCCCGGATGAGGCGGAGCAGCGAATGGAGGCGGCCTTGAGGGTTCTTTTTGAGGAGGAGCGGCTTGAGGCGGAGGAGCTGTTGGCTGAATTTAGTTTGATGGCGCGGCGGGATTTGGTGCGTGTGCAGTTGGTTGAAGCATATATGCGGTTGTGTGGACGTCAGGCGGAGTGGGATGTTTTGGTGGGGGAGGGTGCGGGCGCGTTGGTGTGGATGGATCGAGGTGAGGCGTGGCGAAACCGGTTGGAGGTAGAGCTTTCTCGTGAGCAGTTGGAGCTGTGGAGTGCGCACCGTTCAACGGTGGCGGGATATGGGTCTGTACGGGTGGCAGTGCCAGGGGATGTGAGAGAGATTATTATTTGGCCGATGATAGAGGATGGTTCGCGTAGGGTGCCGAGTGATCCCTTGTTACGTTCGACGGTTTATCCGGTTGTGCGGGATTCGGTGCGGGCGGGTAGCTATCTGATTTGGGCGGCGCTGCCGTGGGGAGGGTATCAGTCGTATCCGTTGTTGGTGAAGCGGAATGAAGATATTGAGATAGAGTTGCGGTTGCCAGGGAATGTGGGGGCGG
>CEOK01107229.1_pt1 | contig 17430 bp, 17 predicted proteins | sample 427001 | NCBI WGS metagenome assembly CEOK01 (sample SAMEA2591108, study PRJEB7988) | marine metagenome | isolation source: saline water (ENVO:00002010), including | reverse complement strand
AAAAAATTAATAATTAATACTTATGGCTGATCAAACAATAGAAGAAAGAGTTCGTGCAATTATTGTAGAACAATTAAACGTGAACGCAGAGCAAGTGACACTTGAAGCATCCTTTATTGATGACTTGGGTTGTGATTCACTCGATAATGTGGAATTAATTATGGCTTTTGAAGAAGCCTTTAGTGATGAAATTGATGGAGAGATTCCTGAAGCGGATGCCGAAAAGCTTGTTAAAGTTGGTGACGTTGTTCAATACATCACAGAGAAATCCTAAAATTATATAGTTCTTAAAGCCTTTTTTAACATGTCAAGTGACACAACGGCTCCCAGAATTGTTGTAACTGGATTAGGTACAATTAACGCTCACGGAGTGGGGGTCGATAAATTATGGGAAGGGGTTTTATCTGGAACGAGCGGTATTCGCAAAATTGAATCTTTTGATGTTTCAGAATTAACATCAAAAGTGGGTGCAGAAGTCCATGATTTTGAGGTTTCAGATTTCATGGATGTTAAAGAAGCGAGAAGGAATGATCGCTTTACTCATTTTGCTGTCGCTAGTTCTCGTTTAGCCATTCAGGATGCAGGAATTCAGTTGGATTCATTGGATCCAGAACGATTTGGTGTTTTTGTAGGGTCTGGTATAGGTGGTTTGCAAACCATTCATGATCAAACAGCCCGGATGATTGAGCGTGGTCCAAGGAAAGTATCTCCGTTTATGATACCGTCATTAATTGGAAACATAGCCAGTGGTGTTGTCGCTATCGAACTAGGGGCTAAAGGTCCAAATTTCGGCATTGTAAGTGCGTGTTCATCAGCAACCCATTCAATAGGTGAAGCTTTTAATACGATTCGCAATGGTCACGCGGATATCATGATTGCTGGGGGTAGCGAAGCGGCTGTTTGTCAATTAGGCTATGCTGGCTTTTGTTCTATGAAAGCAATGAGCACGAATTTCAATGATACACCTGAAACAGCAAGCCGTCCTTTTGAGAAAAATCGTGATGGTTTTGTTATGGGTGAAGGAGCAGGGATTCTTATATTGGAACGATTGGAGCACGCACAGGCTAGGGGAGCAAAAATATATTGTGAATTAGCTGCCTACGATTCGAGTTGCGATGCTTATCATATCACATCTCCAGATCCTGCAGGACAAGCTTTGTCTAAATCCTTCAAGAGCGTTGTATCCGCTTCAGGTCTAAAGCCTGAGGATATCGATTATATTAATGCTCATGGTACGTCTACTCCGTATAATGATAAATTTGAAACTTTGGCTATTAAAGACGCCTTTGGCTCACATGCGAACAATCTTTTAATAAGCTCAACAAAATCAATGACTGGACACTTGCTAGGTGCGGCAGGCGGCATTGAGTCTGCAATCTGTGCTAAAGTTATTCAGGAAGGTAAGGTACCCCCTACGATCAATCATTTTGAACCTGACCCAGATTGTGATTTAAATTATGTTCCGAATACTAGTGTTGAGTCACAAGTAAAGGTAGCCATCTGTAATAATTCAGGCTTTGGTGGGCATAATGCAGTCCTTTTATTCCAAGCAATTGATGAATAAGACGGATTGCTCCATCGCAGTTTTTTTATTTTTATCTACAAGCGTATGCAATTCATCCTAAAATTATTAATAGGAGCTCTGCTAGGGATTCTTTTATTGCCTTATTTGGTCATTTTTGATTCCTCGCCACCTAAGGGTAGTAATTTATCTAGTCCATATTTTAGTTACACGGACGCTCAGCTGTTAGTCGATCGTACTTATTTGAAGGATTCTGAAGAATCACTGTATTTGGACCATCAAATTTTTGATTATATGATCGATGAGATTAAATCTGCGGAAACCTTTTTAATTCTAGACTTTTTCTTGTGGAATAACTGGGTCGGTAGATTCGACAGAGATATATTGAAAAAATCTATAGCTAATCGATTGTCTGATGCCTTGATTGCAAAACGTAAAGCAAGACCAGATATTCCCATTTTAATGATAACGGATCCCATTAATCGTCTGTATAACCCGTTTGATTCAGACTACTTTAAGGAGTTTGAATCCTTAGGGATTCCCGTGGTTTTTACTGATTTAAAACAGCTTCCAGATCCTAATCCATTATATTCAAAGCAAGTGCGTTTTTGGTCTAAATTTTTTCCTAGCGAAGCAAAAGAGAATCGATTCAGGTTCATTCCAAATACATTGAATCCAAACGGAGAAAAATTGAGTTTGAAACAATTTTGGGAAGCGTTTCATTTGAAGTCAAACCACAGAAAAGTACTGATTTCGGGCTATAAGAACCAAGCGTCTCGATTAATACTTGGTAGTTTTAACCCATCAGATGCAAGTGCTTTGAATTCAAATATTGCAGCTTTAGTAGTGGGTCCCGTAGCTGATTATGCCGCACGTTCCGAGATGGCAATCGCGCGTTGGTCTACAGTAGATACTTCAAATTTACAGGGAAGTACTTTTTCGCTACTAGACACTTTAAATCGCTTGGATCAATTAATTGCTAGCGAAAAGGAGTTTGATGCATTTAAATCAAAGAATTCAGGCGTGCGCTTTTTGGGTGAAAAGCAAATAAAGTCGACTGTTTTAGGTTTATTAAAAAATGCTAAAGAGAATACAGAGATTGATATAGCAATGTTTTATTTGTCGGATAGAAAAGTAATTAGAGCGATCAAGTCTGCATTAAAAAAGGGTGCTCAGATACGATTATTATTAGATCAAAATTTAAATGCTTTTGGATTTAAGAAGAATGGGATTCCAAATCGAGCGGTTGCAGATGAATTAATGTCTTTAGATGCATCAAATGCTTTGAGTGTTCGCTGGGCGAGTGCTGATAGTGGGGGGCAATTTCATCCGAAAGCGTTTCGTCTCTATGATGATAAAAATGATATTTTAATTGTTGGTTCTGCCAACTTTACTCGAAGGAACATTAATGGCTTTAATTTAGAAGCTTGTTTGCTTTTCAATTCTGTTTTGTCCGTTAGTAATAAGTTTGATGCTTATTTTGATGAGGTTTGGACAAATAGTCTGGGCTACTCTGAATCCTTGGATTACTCTGAATTAAATAACCCAAAGTGGATGCGTTGGTATAGAGCAGTTGTATTTCGCATACAGGAATGGACTCAGCTGTCTACGTATTAGAATGCCGATTTTTTTTTGTATTGAAGCGTCCCGGTAGCTTCTGCCGTTTTTTCTTTTTTAAAAATATGGGCATTAGGCTAGTCTCAATGAATTTCATTGCGGCTTCTAAGCCCTCACTTTCAAATACTTGACCAATTTCACACTCTACTTGGGTTGGCTCTCCTCGGCAGGATAGGAATTCATTAGAGGTCATGGATTGAAAAATCTCAGCTCGTTCTTTGATGGCTATGTCTGATTGGTTTAGTATCCATTTTCTTGCATAGAGAGCGAGGACGGCATCACCAATCCAAGCGAGAGATCTTTTTTCTTCGATATTCATATCAATGAGCTTCTAGCCAATTATTGCCAATACCTATTTCTATTTCAATTGGACATTTTAAATCAATAGCATGAACCATCTCATTTTTTAATAGGAGGGTTAATGGTTCTGCTTCCTCGGGTGCTAAATCAAACACAAGTTCATCGTGAACTTGTAGAATCATTTTTGAAGAAAGGTTTGCTTCTTCAATTGCTTTTTGGATACGAATCATGGCAATTTTGATTAAGTCTGCGGCTGTTCCTTGAATCGGCATATTGATCGCATTTCTTTCTGCCGCTGACCGAATGCTTCCGTTTGATGAATTGATGTCTCTCAAGTAACGCCTTCGACCTAATAGGGTTGAAACATAGCCGTTTTTTCTGGCTAACTCAATTTGAGAATCAATGTAATTTCGAATGGTTGGAAATTGTTCAAAATAATTGTCAATGATGGCTTGTGCTTCGGTTCTGGAAATTGTGCCTAACCTTTGTGCTAGTCCGAAAGCTGAAATTCCATAGGGAATGCCAAAATTGACCATTTTAGCCGTGTTTCTTTGATCTCTAGTAACATCCTCAATCCTCACTTTGAAAATCTTTGCTGCGGTTGATGCGTGGATATCTTGATTTTCTTTAAAGGCATTAATCATGCTTTCATCTTCTGAAAGTGCTGCCAATATTCTCAGTTCTATTTGTGAGTAATCGGCAGCCAAGATTTTCCAATCACTCTTTCTCGGGATAAATGCTTTGCGTATTTCTCTGCCAAAGGTGCTTCGAATGGGAATGTTTTGTAGGTTTGGATTATTTGATGTGAGTCGACCCGTCGCTGTTTGAACCTGCCCAAAGTTTGAATGGATTCTTTGTGTCTTTATGTGAACGGTTTTAGGGAGTGCTTCTATGTAAGTGCTAATTAATTTTGTTAATTGGCGATAGTCTAAAATATCTGATACAATCGTATGTTTGGATGCTAAACTTGAGAGGATTTGTTCGTTTGTTGCATACTGACCTGTTTTTGTCTTTTTGGGCTTTTCAACGAGTTTTAAGTCTTCAAATAAGACAATACCGAGTTGTTTAGGCGAATTTAAATTAAAATCCCTGCCTGCTGTTTGAAAGATAGACTCTTGAAGACGATTTATCTCTAAAGCTAAAGTTTTGCCTGTTTCTTGTAGCGACGATTCATTTAATGAAATGCCTTCTTGTTCCATTGATACGAGCACTGGAAGCAGTGGTGACTCAATCTCGTAAAAAGTCTTTGATTGTCCCTGACTTTCCAATTTAGGTTTTAGTAATTCCCAGAGTTGGAATGTCACATCGGCATCTTCCATGGCATAATCTGTAAACTGCTTTTCATCAATCGTGCTAAAATCAATATCGGCTCCTTTTTTAGCGTTTGGGGCGATTTCTGAGAAGGGTATCGTTTTATACTGTAGTAAGTTTTCTGCTAAAATATCTAAATTGTGCCGTTGCTCAGGTTCAATCAGGGAGTGAGCAATGAATGTGTCAAAGCATGGATTTTGGACTGTTATATTGTGGTTTTTAAGGATAGCAGTATCGAATTTTAAATTGTGACCGATTTTCGTGAATTGTGTATTTTCAAGAAGCTCTTTTAGAAAGTGACGGTCTTTTTCATTGTAGGGAAGGTACCAAGCCTGATTTTTCTTGGTTGCAAATGCGACGCCATGAAATTCAGCCGTTAGGGTGTCGAGTGAATTGGTCTCAGTATCAAAAGCGAAGCACTCAGTTTCTTTGATAGCCTTCAATAAATCTTCTTTATCAAGATCATTTCGAATGAGCCTATAATCGGTTGTTATGTCAGAAAGTGATTGAAGCGAGTTTCCTTGAACTAGTTCGATCTCTGTTTGTTTTTGTTCCTCGCCGGAGCTCAAGGTGAAGTTCTCTTCTGAAGGGCTTTTTATTTGAAAATCAGTTCCAAATAGGCGTTTCCCAAGTGTTCTGAATTCTAATTCTGAAAATAATGCTTCCAAGCGATCTTTAGAGGGTTCATTTAGGGCAAATGCATCCCAATCATACTCAATTGGTACGGACTGATTGATAATGGCAAGTTTCTTTGATAAAAGCGCTTGTTCAGAGTATCGTTCTAATTGTTCTTTTTGTTTCCCTTTTAAATCGTCTGTATGTTCAAGTAGTTGTTCGATGTTTGAATAGTTATGGATTAATTTAGAAGCTGTTTTGGGACCGATACCTGGAACGCCAGGAATATTATCAGAGACATCTCCACAAAGACCTAACATATCTATGACTTGTTTAGGCTCACTTATATCCCATTTTTCAAGAATTTCAGGAATTCCCCAAATCTCTGCACCATCTCCCTGTCTTGAAGGGCGATACATTTTGATCTTTTCGGTGACTAATTGACCAAAATCTTTATCAGGAGTGACCATGTAGACTTCATCAAAGCCATCGGATTCTGCGTTTTTTGCTAGAGTACCTATAATGTCATCGGCTTCAAAACCATCTTGTTTTAAAATGGGTATATTAAAAGCGTTAGAGACTGTTTCTATATACGGAAGTGCTAAAGATAAGTCTTCAGGCATTGCATCTCTGTTTGCCTTATATTCGGGGTGTAATCTGTGGCGTTCAGTTGGCGCAGAAGTGTCAAATGCAATGGCGAGGTGAGTGGGTTTTTGCTTTTTAATCAGATCAATCAGTGTTGCAGTAAATCCAAAAACGGCAGATGTATTCATCCCCTTTGAATTATAGATAGGGCTCATTATAAGGGCAAAATGTGCCCTGTATGCGAGTGCCATTCCATCAAGCAAAAATAATTTTTTCATAATTAAACGGTTATTGAATAATTGATTTTAAGTATTGAAGTCCAGTTTCTTCGCTATCAAAAAGACCTTCGATTTGAGCTTGATAGCAGCGACTGAGGATGTCTTTAAATTGTGGACTAGGTGTGATGTCTAAGTCGATTAAATGTCGTCCTAGTATGATGGGTTTTGGCTCTGAATCTTTAACTTTTAAGTTTTCAGATTTACGCAATAGCCATTTAGTCACTTCAAATTTTGTTTCTTTTATTGGAGGTCGTCCCATCTGGTCAGCCTCTACAACTCGCACTAAGCGATCGATCCTTTTTACCTTGGCAGCTAATCGTCGTATCGCAGCGTCTCCAGATTTATTATTATATAAGTTGTAGGGTCTCATATGCTCGGTAACAAGTGGAAGTACTTCCTCGATGAGTTTTCTTTGTTGCGTCATTCGTTTCAGGAATGATTCTGCGATATTTTTACCTTCAATGTCGTGTTTCGGGCTTCGAATACGTCCATCTGATGTCGTAATGCTTGTAGTTGGCTTACCTATATCATGACATAATGTAGCCATTCCAACGACCAAATCTTCCCATTCATCGTGGATTCTTGTTTGAGCAAATGCATCCATACAATGTTTCGTATGATTCCATACACTTCCTTCTGGGTGCCATTCTCGATCTTGTTCACAGTGTACTAATGCTTCCAATTCAGGGAAATGCTGAAGCCAATTGCAGTCGGCTAAAAATTCTAATCCTAATGAAATCTTTTCGCCTTTAAGAATCAGTTTTTTCCACTCTTCCCAAATGCGTTCTTTGGGTAAATTTTTAGGATCTAGTTTTTGACATTTATCTAGTGTATTAGAGTCTACCTTTAATTGGAAACGAGCTATGAATTGCATCGCTCTTAAGACTCTTAGGGAATCTTCATCAAATGCATCCGATACATGCTTTAGCGTTTTAGATTTTAAATCATTAACACCATTAAAGGGATCAATTAATTGATGGGTACTCAAATCATAGCTAATGGCATTGATCGTAAAGTCTCGCCGAGAGCAGGCAGTTTTGAGATCTAAAAATGGGTCGCCCTCCACATTGAAGTCGGTATGCTTAACTCCAATTTTTGATTCCTTTCGTGGGATACTAATATCTATAGAATGACCCTTTAGGATAAAAACGCCAAATTGCTTTCCTACCGTTTCGATTTGGAATTTTTTTGAAAGTGTTTTTTCGATCAATTCAGGTTGAATATTATAGACTTCTATATCGATGTCTTTGGGGCAAAGCCCAAGCAAACTGTCTCGGACACATCCGCCGACTAAATAGACCTTAGCACTTTCAGCTTTTAGTAAATCCTCAATTTCAATAATGGAAGTTCGTTGATGGTCGGATAATTGATGGAGAATGTTCACCATGAATCAACGAATAGTAGGATCTCCCCAATTTAATTTACTGCGAACAACGGAAAAGTGTGAATTGTTTGAATTCTGAATGAGTTTAAATTGCCGTTTTGATAATGTGATTTGGATAGACGAAATAGCTTTTAACTCAAATTTAGCCTTACCATCAATGGTAATGAGTGGTTGTGACGGGGAGTCATCAAAAAAGACCTCGATAGGATTATGTGAATCAAAAATGACAGAGCGATTTCCAAGTGTATGAGGGCAAATGGGAGTCATTGCAATTGCTTCAACATTTGGACTAATGATTGGTCCTCCAGCAGAAAGGTTATAAGCAGTTGATCCGGTGGGCGTAGCAAAGATCAAGCCGTCGCAGTGATATTCCGAAATCAGTTCAAGGTTTGATTTTACCTTTAAGCGTATCAGTCCTCTATTTTTGTTTTCTTTAATGACTAAGTCATTCAATGCATAAGCCGATTGACCGTCGCCAGACTCACAATTTAACACAGAGCGTTTTTCAATAGAGAAGTTTCCATTAAGGATATTCAGAAAATCAGCCTTTACTTGTTCAATACTAAAAGTGGCGAGGAATCCTAATTTCCCTAGGTTAATACCTAAGACAGTGGTATCATGTTCTAAAGCAGCTTCGACAACTCCTAGCAAAGTTCCATCGCCGCCAATCACACAACAGAGGTCAATCGATTCAAATAATTCCTTATTAAATGGGAATTCAGTGATGTGTTTCGTTTGGATACCTTTTGCTTCTGCAAGTACGGACAGTGCTTCTGCTGTTTCTTTAGCCTTAGGTTTTGATAAGTTAATTACAAATGCTATGGATTGAATGGTATTCATTATTCTTTAGCTTGTACTGATAAGATAGATTTAAGATTTTTTCAACAACCCAATGAGGAACTCTTTGTTGCCATCCGTACCTTTTATGGGTGAGGGAATGCTTCCTAATAATTCGGAACTTTCTAATTCACTTAAAGAAAATTCAATTATTTCATTAAGGACTCTTTTATGGATTGCTTCATCTCTAATAATTCCTTTCCCGGTATCGACTTCATGTTTTTCGGCTTCAAATTGAGGTTTAACAAGTGCGATCAATACGCCATCTGTTTCTAAGAAATTCCAGGCATTTGGTAGGACTTTTTTTAATGAAATAAATGATAAGTCCATAACGATTCTAGGGTAAGCCTGAAAGGGTAGATCTTCTTTTCTTAAATAGCGTGCGTTTAATTTTTCTAAGTTTTTTACTCTAGAATCTTGCCTTAGTTTATTGTGTAGTTGTGCTCTTCCAACATCAACACAGGTTGAGTGTATGGCTCCATTCTGCAAAGCATAATCAGTAAAGCCTCCTGTAGAAGCGCCAATATCTAAGACAGTCTTGCCCTCAAAAGACAGTTTGAAATGTTCAATAAAGCCTTCAAGTTTTTCTCCGCCTCTACTGACGAATTTTGGTGGCTCTAATAGGCTGATTTCAGAATCAGCAGGAATGGTTTGCCCTGGCTTATCAAGTCTCTGTGTTCCAAGCATAACTTTACCTGCTAAAATTACGGCTTTAGCTTGTGATCGACTTGCGACGAGATTTTTTAATACTAGTAATTCATCTAGTCGTATTTTCATTATTTTAGGCACTCATAAAATCTGTTCAATTTATATGATTATTTCAAGTGACTTCCACTCTGTTATTTATAATAAGTATATTTATGCCATTTATGGTTAATGAGATCGATGTATTAGTTTTTGAAGAGGCTTATTTAAGGCAATTAGCGGAAGACTATGTTTCTGAAATAGGAATTAGGAGTCATTTCCTTAACCTTGATCAAATAAGATCTAAGCGGAAGCGGCTAGATGCTTATAAAGAACTGACGGAAAAAGACTTTATCTTTCTTTTAAATCAAGACGGTCTACACATTCAAATGTTGCTCAAAACAGCGCTTTGTATTAAGGTGGACTTTTGTTCGCCACAGATACAGTACCGATTAGCTAAAGGTGGAGGTAAATCCCAAATGATTGCTAAAGCGCTTGGTTTGAAGTCTGTGTTTCGGCCACGAGTTATCGATGCCACAGCAGGTCTTGGCAAAGATGCCTTTGTATTAGCAAGCTTAGGGTGCTTTGTTCAAATGTATGAACGGAATCCACTCATTCAGCTTTTGCTCAAGGATGGTATGCGACGGGCTAGACAGAGTCATGATAGTAAACCAAACTCGGAACTGAAAGAGGCGCTCGAGCGAATGAAACTGAAGCCTTCAGATGTAGTGGAAGTATTCAATCAAGGAATAACTCAGTTTGATGTGCTTTATTTAGATCCAATGTTTCCCCATCCTGATAGTCGTTCTTTAGTAAAGAAAGATATGCAATTGTTGCAATCTCTGATAGGGGCTGATTCGGATGCTTCAGATGTCTTTAAAAAGGCACAATCATCAGGCATTGCTCGGATCGTTGTGAAGCGGCCTAAAAGTGCGCCTTATCTTATGGATAAAAAGCCCGATCATTCCTTTGTCGGTAAGCGTAATCGTTTTGATATTTACCATTCTACTGCTTAAGGTTTTTAGGGGTTGTTATTTTTAAGCTTTTTGATGCATTAACTATATTATGGATTCAAGATACAAACAGTTAGCAGATGTGTTAGTTCAATTTTCAATTCAATTGAAAAAGGGCGAAAAGGTTTTAATCGATGGATTTGACATCCCTGAGAATATGGTCTTGGCCTTAATTCGGTCGGTACGAAGCAATGGAGGTATTCCTTTCGTTAATTTACAGAATGCTAAGGTGAATCGGGAATTGATCCATCATTTAGAGAGCGGTCAATTTGAGTGCCAATCCGATTGGGAATTGCATCGTATGCAATCGATTGATGCCTATATTGCAGTTCGTGGTTCCGATAATATTTTTGAAATGTCTGATGTGAATCCGGAGCATTTAGTCAGTGCGTCTAGAGCCATGAAGGATGTAATGGATCATCGGGTGAATAAGACTAAGTGGGTGATATTGCGCTGGCCGACAAATGCGATGGCTCAACAGGCGATGATGAGCAGTGAAGCCTTTGAAGACTTTTTCTTTAAAGTATGCACCCAAGACTTTTCAAAGATGGAAGTCGGGATGAATCGACTGAAGGATTTGATGTCTCAGACGGATTTGGTTGAAATTAAAGGGCCTTATACCGACTTGAGCTTCTCAATTAAAGGGATCGGTGCAGTAGCTTGTGGAGGTCGAAAAAACATACCAGATGGAGAGGTCTTTTCATGCCCTGTCAAAGAGTCCGTGGAAGGGTTTATTCGCTTCAATGCACCTACGGTTTATCGTGGAATTTCCTTTGATAATATTGCTCTTAAATTTAAAAAGGGCAAAATCGTCGAAGCATCTGGCAGCAATGAAACGGCACTAAATGCCATATTAGATTCTGACCCAGGAGCTCGTTACATCGGGGAATTTGCGATTGGATTTAATCCTCTCATCCTTGAGCCCATGCGTGATATTTTATTTGATGAAAAAATTGCTGGTTCATTCCATTTTACTCCAGGGCAAGCTTATGAAGATACTGATAATGGAAATCGCTCACAGGTGCACTGGGATATGGTTCATATTCAAAGACCTGAGTACGGTGGAGGTTCCATCTATTTTGATGGGACTTTAATTCGAGAAGACGGGCTATTCGTTAGTGAAGAGCTTAAGTGTTTAAACCCAGAGGCTTTGCTTAACAACTAATTGCCACTGGCTATATTCCAGCTTCAATGGCTTGGTTCTGTATTTTTACTAGTGCTTCGATTCCTTTTTGTCCTAGCTTAATGAGTGCGCTTAATTCGTCCTCAGAGTAGGTGGCTTCTTCGCCTGAACTTTGTACTTCAACAAATTTATTAGAGCCAGTCATAACGATATTTGCATCGACAGTTGCATCTTTGTCTTCTTCGTAATTCAAGTCTAATATTGGCGTTCCATTGTAAATTCCTGCTGATATAGCTGCGACTGAATCAGTGAATGGGTTCTCCTTTAATTCATTGCTTTTTAATAATTTTTGAACGGCTATTTGTGCTGCTATATAGGCTCCAGTGATGGATGCCGTTCGAGTGCCGCCATCAGCTTGCAATACATCACAATCAATCCATAAGGTTTTAGGGCCTAATTTTTTTAAATCTAAGACGGCTCTCAGTGATCGACCAATTAACCTTTGTATCTCAATTGTCCGTCCGTCCGATTTCCCCCTAGAAATGTCTCTTTGCTTGCGATCTAATGTGCTGTAGGGAAGCATTGAATATTCTGCGGTGATCCATCCGCCTTCCACATTTTGGGCACGCATCCAACCAGGTACTTTATTTTCTATTGTACAGGCGCAAATGACCTGTGTATTTCCAAAAGAAAAGAGAACCGATCCAAGTGCGTTGGGCGCAATATTTATTTTGTATGCTATGGGTCTCATGGAATCATTGGCTCTATTTCCGATTCTAGGGGTGGATGCTTGATCTTTCATAATTGGCTAGGAATTTTTAATATAAGGAATTTTTTAATTGAGTTCAGTTTGACAACTTAGTGATAATATTTGCAACTCTGAAAAATTATGAATGAACTGGTTCCTACAGAAACTTGGAAAATCGCTGCCTTTTATCACTTTGCAGAATTTTTGGATTATGAGCAATTTGCAGATCTGCTGGTGGAGCATGGTTTAAAGGTTGGGCTCCGAGGTACGATCATTCTTGCAAAAGAGGGAATAAACTCAACGTGCTCGGGAACTGCCAATGCCATCGATTCTACGATTAGTTTAATCAAATCAGATGCCCGATTTTCCGATATGGAGGTTAAATATTCTTATGCTGAGTTTTGCCCATTTCCTAAGTTTAAAGTTAAAAAAAAGCCTGAAATTGTAACATTTCGGCAAGAGGGTGCCGATCCTAGAGAAATGGTGGGTACCTACCTTGAACCTGATGAATGGAATGAGTTGTTAAAGGAATCAGGTGTCATTACGATTGATACTCGTAATGATTATGAAGTGAAGGTCGGTCAATTTAAAGGTGCTATTAATCCTAAAACAGATGATTTTACGAGTTTTGCAGAATTTGTGGATCAAGAGTTAGCAAAGCATAAGGACCATAAAATCGCCATGTATTGCACGGGGGGTATTCGCTGTGAACGATCAACTGCTTATTTAAAGAAAAAAGGCTTTAAAAATGTCTACCATTTGAAAGGGGGGATTTTAAAATATTTAGAATCAATGCCTAAGGAAAAAAGTTTATGGCAGGGTGATTGTTTTGTTTTTGACTATAGAGTTGCCGTTAATCACGATTTAAAGCCAGCACTTTGGAAAATAGACCCTGAATCGAATATGCCTGAACGAATGAACCCAAATGAAGTTGAGAAAATTAACGAACGACGTAAGTCGGGAGCGATCTTTAAGAAGCCCTACACTTATTAGTTGATTGACAGCACTTCATATGCTCATTTTAGCTTTAATTTGTTGCATTCATTTTTTAAACCATTTCATTTATATATTTACTTTTGATGTCATCTTACCTCAACAAAAACTCAAAAAGCGGTTTTACCTTGGTTGAATTGTTGGTTGTTTTATCAATAATTGTAATTCTTGCAGGAATCACCTTTGGGGTTGCATCAGGTGTGCAATCGACTCGTTTAAAGTCGACGGCTAAAGCAGAATTAACCTTGTTGTCGCAAGGTATCGAGCAGTTTCGTCTAGACAATGGAGATTTTCCTTTAACGAGCAGCCCTGAAGATAATGCGATCACACTTTCTAAGTCCCTATTGGGTTGGAAAGCCTTTTTAGGTTCCCCCGCTAAATTTATCGACAAGCGATTATCTCGAGTAGATCCTGCTCCAATGCCCTATATCCCTGTTTCTAAAATTAATTTTGAAGGTGAACTTCCTGAATCGCCTAGAAAGAAACCCGTCGATGTTCGATTTGTGGACCCTTGGGGGCAGGCTTATGTCTATGCTTATAAGGAATCCAAAAAGTGGGATAATTACGGATTTGTATTATTTTCAAAAGGTGAAGATGGTGAATCTTCTCCGATCCCTGAAGATGGAGTCTTGACTCGAGAATTCATGGAACAAGCACAAAACATAGACAATATTTATATAGAACAATAACCCATATGAAAAAGAATCGTAACCAAGCATTTACTCTCGTGGAACTATTGATGGTCGTTGCCATCATTGGTTTGTTAGCAAGTATATTAATTCCGACTGTTGGAACTGTTAGAGAAAAAGCAGCAATCGCTTCAGGAAAATCTCAGTTGTCTCAATACTTGAATGCCATTCAGCAATTCAAGGGTGAGTATGGCTATTATCCATTCTCTAAAGGGAAAGAAGATTACATCATTCCTTTATCTGATCCTACGGTAGCTCGCTTATTTATTGAAACATTATCTGGTAGAGATACAGAAACAGGGCAATCAAAAGCGGTTGGCGGGAACCGCAAGCGCATTGCGTTTCACGATTTTTCTGAAAATGAGCTTTATTTAGGGGATGATGACCTAACGGTATTTTCACAAGTAGCGGATAGCTTTAATAATAGAAACATTATTATTATGGTGGACGGAAATGGGGATGGGTTTCTTTCGCCTGAGCCAGCCTCTACCTTTCCAGCTCCTCCAGAGCAAAAACTTAGAGAATCGATTACTGCTTGGGTTGAGTCAGATGACATCAATGATGTACCGGCATATGCCCTTTGGGAAAATTAATCTAGCCGTTCTTATTAAAATCAGTTATTAATGGTACGTCGTAATTACAGCAAGGCATTTACTTTAGTAGAATTATTGATTGTTTTGAGCTTAGTGATGGTTGCTTCATCCGTCATTGTCTTGAGTACTGGCAGTGGTGATGGGGTGTCGCTGAAGTCTTCACAGAGGATTATTTCTAGTGTTGCACAAGGTGCAAGGGGCCAAGCCATTTTAAAACAAGCTAAATCACGCCTTATTATTTATGCGGATAGAAGTCCAAAGTCTGAAGAAGAAAAATACCTTCGATTTGTTGGTATCATCACTCAAGATGAAAACAATCCTAAAAAATGGGTAGCAGCAACTAAGGGAACACGTCTGCCTAAAGGAATTTATTTTAATCCAAAGGCTTCAGAATTGATTAGTGGTAATAGCAAGCCTTTTAAACAAATGAAATTGCAGTATCCGAGAATCAATTCTCAAACAGAAGGTGTCGGTGAATCCTACTATTATTATGAATTTAATACCAATGGTACGATTGCTAAGAAATTCGAGAACGCTTGGTTAATAATATCTGCTGGGATCTTAAGGCCTGATGATAAGGGTATTATGTCTGTCGATTTTGAGGATCCAAAAAAAGAAGGGCTCAAGTCTGGCTTAATCTTTCGGAAAGTTGGAACGACAACTTTGGTTTCAGATGCTGTTCAAATAGATTTTATGATAAATAAAGCTCTTAAAAGCCGATCTAAAAATACTACAAAGTAACTGGTAATTATTATGACATTCGACTCTAGAGATAAAGGATTCAGTTTAATTGAGGTTGTTCTTGCAATTGGAATCTTTTTGGTGACCGTGCTCGTTCTTGTTGGTATGTTAGGACCAACGCTTGAATCAGTGGAAGAGGTTGATAAAACAGACGAAATTGTATCCGTTATTGATTCTGTTTCGGCATTTTTAAACGGAGGATCCGATTTTGGACAGAATGTTGCTTCATTTGATATCATTTATGAAACGATTTTAACAGGTGGGTATTCTACAATTTATGTCTATCGCTCCTATTTATCAGCTAATTCATCAGATGTAAAATTGTCAGTGGGCTTTTCACCTAGCGAGCGCACTTCAACCCAAAGAATCAGTACTCGCAGTCGTGCCTTTGATTTTAAAAATGCTGCCGGTCGTATTTACCGTTGTGTGCTCACGGTTAAACCATTATTGCCAAAAGGAAATTATAAAGATAGAGGTCGAAGAGCATTTCCCCGCTATATACTGACTAATAAAATTAATGAATTTAATGAAGGGTATTTGCCAATAGAAGTGGCTATTTATGCAGAAAACCCTGGACCTTCTTTTAGTGATCGAATTTCAATTCGAGATTTGTCATTAAAAGAGCCTGATTACGTATTTAACACCGCCATATCTCGATGATTTTCAAGCAAAAAAAGAGAGGTTTCACCCTTATTGAAATTATGATCGCTACGGTGATTATGGTCTTAATGGTCGGACTTGTTATTCAAATTACGAGTGAAGTGCTTAAAGCATGGAGCCGTTCATCTGGAAAGCTTTCCGCTGCTGCTGAAGCGAGAGTCGCACTCGAGATATTATCTGCAGATCTTGAGGGAGCTGTTATGCAGAATGATGGACTAGAATGGCTTCGTTCAGAAAGTGAGCCGATTGCTGGACCGTCAAAGTCGTCCACGGTCGCATTAAGGCTTTTTACTGCGTTGAGAAATAAACCTCAAAATGCAGACGGTAGTACCCGTCAAGGAGACATAGCTGCAGTCGCCTACGATCTCGAATATGTGAATCCAGTCGATGGATCTAGTAGGGGAGAAAAGACTTTTGTTTTGTATCGATTAGAGGTGGATCCTTTGAAGACATTTAATACACTATTGAATCCAGAGTTTCGTCAAACATTGCCGGATAAACGTGCTAAGAAATGGGGGCAAAAAAATTCAATCAAAGGTGAGAACGGTGAAAATTATTTAGTGTCTAATATTGTTGATTTTCGTATCGATTTTTATGTTGAGGATGATGGGAATCAAGCGACACCGACCTTATACTACCGTCGTTCATTAAGGAATCCTAATAGATCCGTTATTTACGGGGGAGAAATGGCTACAGTTGGACCTCAAGCAACTGTAACGCATTATCAAAATGCACTCTCTTATGCAGAAATTAAGCTAACCGTGCTGTCTGATGAGGGTGTTAGTATAATGCAAAATATTGACAAAAGACCAGAGTCACCGAGCGATGTGATTCGTGAATATTCTCAGGTATTTGTTCGAAGAGTCCAATTCCCAACTAAGCCTTTATAGAACAATTAAATAAAGGCTTTTTAAATCTCAAAGCTCGAGAGGATATCTTTGAATGCTTGATTTTGAGGAGCTCCGCCCATAGCAAAATTATTTTTTCCTCCACCTTTTCCGTCGAGTAACTGACAGACGGCTTGAACGATGTTCCCGGCGTGGAAGCCTTGCTCAACGGCTTCACTAGAAACGGAAGCACAAATTTGAATTTTACCCTTTAATTCTGCAGCTAAAAGCACCAATCCAGCATTTAGCTCTGGAAGCAATTGATTTGCTAAGGTTTTTAAGCCTTCGCTAGTTTCTACATTAACAACACTTTTTATGTATTCTGAACCAGAAGCCGTTTTCTGTTTTGTCTTGATTAAACCAGCTACTTGATTGGTTAAGGCTGTTTGTTGATAAGCTTTAATTGTTTTTTCTAGCTCTTTATTTTGTTCTAATACATGTGAGATACGATCTAGTAAGTCTTCAGGTGTACATTTTAAGACACTGGATAATGCATGAACATTAGCAAAAGTCTCAGAGATGTGCATAAAGGCTGATTGACCGCAAATCGCTTCTATGCGCCTAACGCCTGAAGCAATACCAGATTCGGATTTAATTTTAAATAAACCAATTTCACCAACTGCCTTCACATGTGTTCCTCCACACAACTCTTTTGAATAGCCGCCAATATCTACAACTCGTACTTGTTCGCCATATTTTTCCCCAAAGACAGCGACCACATCATTAGGTTTGTCTTGAAAGGTGATTTCATAGGAAGAAACGGGGGCATTTTCCAAAATCTTTTGATTAATCGATGCCTCTATACTAGCTAGTTGCTCTGATGTTATCGCTTCAAAATGCCTAAAATCAA
>CEOK01024993.1_pt1 | contig 17433 bp, 18 predicted proteins | sample 427001 | NCBI WGS metagenome assembly CEOK01 (sample SAMEA2591108, study PRJEB7988) | marine metagenome | isolation source: saline water (ENVO:00002010), including | reverse complement strand
GAAACAATTGATGCTCCTCAAATTGATGACATTATGGCAGGAGCAACACCTAGAGAACCAAAAGGATGGTCTGACGATGATTCATCTAAAGGTAAAACTTCTAAGAAATCTTCAATTAAAGGTGCTGCAGAAGAGTTATAATACTTTTCTATGAGTTTAAAATTTGGCACTGATGGTATAAGGGGTCCCGTCGAAAGCCTAATAACCCCAGAGGCATGCTTGAAAATAGGATATGCAACTGGTCGAGTTATGAAAGAACTTGGCTGGGAAACTGTTGTTATAGGTAAAGACACTAGAATTTCGGGTTATATGCTTGAATCAGCTCTTCAAGCTGGATTTATATCTTCAGGTGTTAATGTTCAACTCGCTGGCCCTTTACCAACTCCTGGTGTCGCATATCTTACCAAAACATTAAGAAACAAATTTGGAGTTGTAATAAGCGCATCTCATAATGATTTTCTTGATAACGGAATCAAAATATTTAATGATAATGGAGAAAAAATTTCTAGAGATATTGAAAGAAGAATTGAGAAATATATTAAGTCTAAAATAATTCCTGTAGAAACATCAAAAATAGGTAAAGCCTACAGATTTGATGAATCTGGACCGAGATATATTGAATTTTGTAAATCAATTGTCCCTTCAAATATATCATTTTCATCTTTAAGAATTGTTATAGATTGTGCTAATGGAGCTTGCTATAAAGTGAGTCCAAAGGTTTTTGAAGAGTTGGGAGCAGAAGTCATAATAATAGGGAATGAGCCTGATGGATACAATATTAACAAAGGCTGTGGATCAACAAATCCTGATTTAATTAGAACAAATGTTGTTAAGCATAGAGCAGACTATGGTATTTCTCTTGATGGTGATGGAGATAGAGTGATCATAGCAGATCAAAGAGGTGAATTACTCGATGGAGATGATCTATTATATATATTAGCTTTTTCTAATCCTAATAGAACAGGTCCATGGTCTGGAGTAGTTGGAACCAAAATGAGCAATCTTGGCCTAGAAGAAGGTATAAAAAAACTTGGATATAAATTTGTTAGAGCAGATGTTGGCGATAAGCATGTTAGTGAAGCACTACTTAAACATGGATGGATGCTTGGAGGTGAAACCTCTGGTCATATTATATGTAAAGATTTAGTTAGCACGGGTGATGGAACAATAGCGGCATTAAAAGTAATATCTTCCTTATTAATATTAGATAAAAAGCCTAGCGATGTTTTATCAAATTATACTAAAATTCCTCAAATTAATAAGAATATAAATGTTAAAAACAAAGATATAGTTAATGATAAAGAATTAAAATCATTAATTAAAAGTATTGAATCTGATATTACCGTTGGTAGAGTTTTAGTGAGGCCGTCGGGAACAGAATCAAAAATTAGAATTATGATAGAGGCACAAGAAGAGCGAGTAGCTGAAAAGTTTTCAGAAGATATTTTAAAAATTATTGAATCAAAATCATAGATGATTATTGCTAATTGGAAATGCAACGGAAATAAAACCATGATCAAGGATTGGTTTATATCTTATTTAAATAAAATCAAAAATAATGGAATAGATGTTGGAACTGTTGGCATAGCTCCACCTTCAATTTTCTTTAATGAAGTTTTTAATCAAATAAAAAAAAATAACTTAGATATCTTGACCTGTACACAAGATATTGCTGGATCTTCAAGAAAATGCACTGGAGCGATTTCAAGTGAAATGCTTCAAAAAATTCATGCTTTTTCTTTTTGCATAGTTGGACATTCAGAAAGAAGAACTTTGTATAATGAAGATAATAATATAATTCAAGATAAAATATTTGAATGCTTAAAATCTGATATCAATCCTATATTATGTGTTGGTGAGACAGAGGAAGAGAATAAACTCGGTAAAACTGAGGAAATTATTCAAGATCAACTAAGTATCTTAAATAATTTAGACATCACAGATAAGACTACAATTGCGTATGAACCAATATGGGCAATTGGAACTGGTAAAACTCCTGTTCCTACAAAAGTAAATCAAATTCATAAATTTATTAAAGATGTTGTACAATCCAACTCTATAAATCAGCAAAAACCCAAAGTTTTATATGGTGGAAGCGTAACTGAAAAAAATGCTGAAAGCTTTTTTAGAAGCGAACATGTAGATGGTGCTTTAATTGGAGGAGCTTCATTAAGTGGAGCAATATTTGCGGAAATAGTGAATATTAAAAATGAAATAAAAATATAATGATTATCTTTTTAACAGTCATATGCATAATTTTAGCAGTTGTCATTATCGCAATTGTTTTACTTCAGCAAGGTAAGGGTTCTGATTTAGGTTCTGCATTCGGAGGAGGATCATCAAATTCTATGTTTGGTGCTTTGGGGCCTTCTAATTTTCTCGGAAAATTTACATATATAGTTGTAGCAGTATGGTTAGTTCTTTCATTTTTATTAGCATTCTTGTTAAAAAATCAAAATACAGAAGTAATATTTGAAACGCCTTTAATAGAAGAAGCCATAGAGGATGGAATATCGGAAGAAATACCAATCGACTAGATAATTGGTGCCGAAGGCGGGACTCGAACCCGCACGAGTTTTCACTCACTAGCCCCTCAAGCTAGCGTGTCTACCAATTCCACCACTTCGGCAAAAGACCGTGATTATAACAATATTATATTTGATCGAATATAAAATAAACTTGACCAATCTATGTTACTTTCATAAACTTCATGTTCGCTGCGTTGCGGGGTGGAGCAGTCTGGTAGCTCGTCGGGCTCATAACCCGAAGGTCGTTGGTTCAAATCCAGCCCCCGCTACCATAGAAAAGGAGATTTTTGATGGGCATATGCCCATTTTTTGTATAAAAAGGTATGAATAAAGAAGAGTATAAAAATATTATTGAACCTGTAGTAAACAGAAATAACTGTATTTTATGGGGAATAGAAATTTTAAGAGGAAAAAAAAGGCAAACATTAAGAATTTTTATTGATTCAAGTAATAATAGTGTTGATATTAATGATTGTGAAAATGTATCTAAAGATCTTGGATACGAACCTCTTCTTGATGTAAATCTTGGAGAAGATTATATTTTAGAAGTTTCTACTCCTGGTGTTGATAGAAAATTTTTTAATATTCCTCAACTAGCTAAATATATTGGAGAAGAACTAGAATTTAAAACAAGAGAATTAATAAATGGTAAAAGAAAGTTCTCTGGAATATTAGTAAAGTGTGATGAAAATCATTTTTATGTAAAAAATGAGAATAAGATGGATCTATTGAAATTTAGATTTAGCAATATAGATTTATGTAAATTAAAACCAAATTATAGTAAATTAATAAAGGAACATTCTAATGAAAAGTAATGAAATTTTAGAAGTTGTTGATTCAGTATCAACTGAAAAAGGCTTGGATAAAGATCTAATTTTTAAAGCAATTGAGATTGCAATAGCATCTGCTTCCCAAAGGCACTTTCATGAAGATGCAGATTTATTTGTTAAAGTAAATAGACAAACTGGAGAGTATTCTACACATAGAAATTGGCTAGTTTTTGACAAAGACGATGAAGAGTTTCATCATGAGACACATATCTCATCAGATGATTCTAAACTTAATATTGGTGAGATATTTTCATCTGAACAAGAAAATATAACATTCGGTAGAATTGAGACTCAAGCTGCAAGGCAGGTAATGCTTCAAAAAGTAAGAGAAGCTGAAAGAGAAAAAGTAGTTGAACAATTTAAATCACAAAATAACAAACTTGTATCTGGATCTGTTAAAAGGGTAACTAGAGATAATATCATTGTAGATATTACTCATGAAGCAGAAGCATTGCTCCCAAGAGATAAATTAATGCCTGGAGAAATTTATAAAATCAATGATAGAATTCGAGCTGTTCTTCAAATCATTGAAATTGAAGGAAGAGGGCCTCAGTTAATGCTTAATCGTTCTTGTCCAGAAATGGTAACAGAGTTATTTAGCATAGAAGTTCCTGAAATAAATGAAGATATTATTGAAATAAGAGGTGTTGCAAGAGATGCAGGCTCAAGATCAAAAATAGCAGTTAAAACTAATGATGGAAGGATTGATCCAGTCGGAGCATGTGTTGGAATGCGAGGTTCAAGGGTTCAAGCTGTTTCTTCTGAACTTGGAAATGAAAGAATCGATATAATTATATATGATGATAATCCCGCACAATTAGTTATAAATGCACTATCTCCTGCAAAAGTTGAATCAATAGTTATGGATGAAGATTCAAGGTCAATGGACATAGCAGTTAACGAAGACAATTTAGCATTAGCAATTGGTTCTAGGGGACAAAATATAAGACTTGCATCTAAATTAGTTGGTTGGAATTTAAACATTATTAGTAATGAAGAAGCAGAAGCAAAGGTTAAAGTTGATGAAACAGAATTTCTTGCAAAAATTATTGATAGTCTCGAAATTAAAGAAGAAATTGCTGAACAGATTATATCAAGTGGCTTCACAAGCTTTGATGATATTGCTTATGCAGATGACAAACTATTTAAAGACTTCATTGAAACAGAAGATGAAATTAATAAAATTAAATCTGCTGCTGAGGACGCTGCTCTCTTAGAGGCTATGGGAGCTGTTACAGAAGAAGAAGATAATGTTGAATCATTAACTGACTTAAATTTAGAAGAAGAGAATATTCAAAAACTCTCTAATAAAGGTATTAAAAATAAAGATGACTTAGCAGAACTGTCTATAGACGAGCTTAAAGAGATTATTGATATATCTGATGACGATGCTTCAAAAATGATAATGAAAGCTAGAGAACATTGGTTTAAATAAAGGAAGAATATTTTGAGTATTACGGTTAAAGATTTTGCAAATACATTAAAAATTTCTGATAAAGCTCTTATTGAACGCATGCAGAAAGCTGGTCTTAGTCATACCAAAGATACTGATGAAGTTACACCTTCAGACAAACAAGCACTTTTAAAATTTTTAAAAGGTGTCAAAACTCCTTCAAAATCGGTAACTTCTGAATCAGGAGTAACTGTTACCTCTAAAGGAAAGTCTTCATCTGCATTATCATCAAAAAAAAGCTATTCAGATAATATTGAAGCAAAACGAGCTGCAGCTTCTGAGCAATTAAAAGAACAGCAAAATAAGCGAGAAGAACAATTAAGAGCGGCAGTAAAGCTGAAGCAAGAGCAAAAAAATAAATTTGCAAAATCAGATAATCAAAAAAAATCTGGAGAGACTGTAGATGTTAAAGATCAGTTATCAAATGTTGTAAATGCCTATAAAAGAAAAGAAGCAAGCAATTTTGATGAATCGAAGCACCAATTTGAAGCACCAAAAGAATTTATAAAAAAAGAAATTGAAGTACCTTCAACAATTCAAGTCGGAGAGCTTGCTAAACTAATGGCTGTAAAGGGAAATGAAGTTGTAAAGAATTTAATGAGTCTTGGTGTCGTAGCTACACTAAATGATTTTATAGATCAAGAAACGGCAATATTAGTTGTTGAAGAAATAGGTCATGAAGGAATTGCAACACAAGAAGAAAATCTTGAAGAAGACTTAGCTAACTTAATTCAATATAAGGATGAAGCTAAAATCAGACCAGCAGTCATTACTGTTATGGGGCATGTGGATCATGGTAAAACAACACTACTAGACTTTATTCGAAATACTAAGATCGTTGATGGAGAAGCTGGAGGCATTACTCAGCATATTGGAGCTTATGAAGTTAATACTGCAAAAGGAAAATTAACTTTTATAGATACTCCTGGTCACGCTGCATTTTCTTCGATGAGAGCTAGAGGTGCAAACACCACCGATATTGTTGTTTTAGTAGTCGCTGCTAATGATGGTATAAAGCCTCAAACAGAAGAAGCAATTAACCATGCCAAAGCTGCTGGTGTCTCTATTGTTGTTGCAATAAATAAAATAGATTTAGATGGAGCAGATTCTGAAAAAGTAAAAGGGGATCTTGCAGCAAAAGATTTGACTCCAGAAGATTGGGGGGGGAATATTGGAATGGTTCCAATTTCTGCTCTTAAAGGTGATGGTGTTGATGATCTTTTAGAAAGAATAGCACTTGAAGCAGAAATTTTAGAACTTAAAGCTCACTTTAATGGCGCGGCTCAAGGAGTTGTTATTGAATCTGAGTTAGATAAATTCAAAGGATCTGTTTCTACTTTTTTGATCCAAAATGGAACATTAAAAGTTGGGGACTTAGTTGTGTCAGGTAATGCAATGGGAAAAATAAAAAGTATCATTGATAGTCAAGGAAATAAAATTAAAACAGCAGGTCCATCTGCAGCTGTAGAAGTGCTTGGTTTAAATACAGTTCCAACCTCAGGTGATACCTTTCAAGTGGTTGAAAATGAAAAACAAGCAAGAGAAATCGCAGAGTTTAGAACTATAAAAGAGAATGAAAAAAAATTATTAAAGCAAAAAGATGAAACTGTTGGTGATCTCTTTGAAACTCTAGGTCAAGAAACAAAAAAAGTCTTAAATGTAATAGTTAAAACAGATGTGGGTGGCACTTGTGAGGCAATACTTAGCTCATTACGTGATCTTGGAAATGAAAAAGCAAAGGTTAAAATTGTTTCAAGTGGTGTTGGGGGAATTAGTGAATCAGATGCAAATTTAGCGGTAGCTGTTGATTCAATTATTCTTGGTTTTAATGTAAGAGCAGATAATGCAGCTAAAAAAATCATTGAGAATGAAAACATATCCTTAAATTATCATAGTATTATTTATGAATTGCTAGATGATGTGAAAGCAAGGATGAGTGGTCTTCTTGATCCAGTAATTAAAGAAGAAATTTTAGGCACCGCAGAAGTTCTTGAGGTCTTTAATTCACCAAAATTTGGACAAGTAGCAGGCTGTAATGTAGTTGAAGGAAATGTTTTAAGAAATAAACCAGTAAGAGTGCTAAGAGATGAAATTGTAATTTTTGAAGGAGAGCTGAATTCTTTACGACGCTTTAAAGAAGATGTTAATGAAGTTAATAATGGTAACGAATGTGGAATGGGAATTAAAAATTATAAAGATATAAAGCCGGGTGACAAAATTGAGGTATTTAGTAGAAAGGAAGAAGCCCAACAACTTTAAAATATATGCAGACTAAAAGATCTGATAAGGTGGGCGATTTATTAAAAAAAGAAATTTCACTTATAATTTCTTCAGAAATAAAAGATCCAAGACTTCAAAATATTAACATTACTGCAGTAAAGGTTTCTGACGATATAGGAATTGCTACCGTTTTTTATACTATCATTGGGGAATCAATTCAAAAAACTCAAAGCAATATTGACAGTAAAATTCTTGAAAAACTCTCTGGAATGATTAGATCTAATTTATCTAAAAAAATCAAAATAAGAAGAATACCAAAAATAAAATTTAGATTTGATGAAAGCATCGAATATTCTGAAAACATTGAAAAATTATTAAAGAATTTATAATAATGAACGGATTTATTCTTGTAAACAAAGAATCAGGAGTTACATCAAATTCTATAGTTCAACAGATTAAAAAGACAATTAAAGCAAAAAAAGTTGGACATTTAGGAACCTTAGATCCTTTAGCTTCTGGATTATTAATCCTAGCTGTAAATAGAGCAACTAAATTTTCTAGCTATTTTCTTGAATCAGATAAAACTTATGATGTTCAGTTTGAACTTGGAACCTCAACCGATACAGAAGATTCAACTGGAAATATAATATACCAGTCCAACAGATTACCTAAAAAGTCTGAAGTAAAGAAGATATTAGATAATCTTATTGGTGATTCAATGCAGATTCCACCCTTCTTTTCAGCACTAAAACATAAAGGCAAACCTTTATATGAATATGCAAGAAAAGGAGAATTTATTACAAAACCGTCAAGAAGAATAACTATAAAGAGCATAAAAAACTTTAATATGAATGAAAAAATTTGTTCTTTTAGAATACATTGTTCAAAGGGCACTTACATTAGGTCAATTGGAAGAGATTTAGGAAATCACTTTGAGTGTGGAGCACATATGAGATCATTGAAAAGATTATCTCAGGGAAACTTTTTTCTTAATCAAGCAAATATCGCATCTGAGATCGAAATAGAAAATATTATAAATATCGATGATGCATTTAGTGATTTTAAAAAAATTATAATTGATGGAGAAGACCTAAAGAAATTTATTAATGGTGTAAAGGTTTTAGATAAAAGCAGTGAATCCAATCTTTTGAGAGTATTTTGCAAAAGTGGTAACTTTCTAGGTATAGGAAAAATTAAAAATAATTTCCTACAACATAAACAACTTGTTTAAAACATTAATAAGTTATAATATTCGCACGCTTACTTTAGTAATGTGAGGTTAGCAGTTTTCACTTATAACATTACGAGGATATAAAAATGGCATTATTAACTGAAGAAAAAGCTAGTATAGTTGAGAAATATAAAAGAAATGAAGGTGATACTGGATCACCAGAAGTGCAAATTGCACTTTTAACTGAAAATATTAATAAACTTCAAAATCATTTTAAAAATCACAAAAAAGACCATCATTCCAGAAATGGTTTAATAAGAATGGTAAATCTTAGAAGAAAGCTTTTAACATATTTAAAGAAAAAAAATACTGTTAGCTACGATGAGCTAATTAAAAAGCTAAACCTAAGAGGATAAATTCACAAAATATATAAAAGGAAGATCGTGGAAAATAATAAATTAGAATCTACAAGTATAGAGTTTGAGTATGGTAATCAGAAAGTAAAAATTGAAACAAATAAGGTTGCTCGGCAAGCTACAGCTGCAGTAATGGTTTCAATAGGAGATTTAGTAGTATTAACAACTGTTGTTGCAAAAAAAGAAGCTGACCCAAAAAAGGATTTTTTTCCCCTTGCAGTGTTTTATCAAGAAAAATTTTATGCCACAGGAAGGATTCCAGGTGGATTTTTTAAGAGAGAGGCAAGACCTACTGAAAGAGAAACTCTAACCTCTAGATTAATTGATAGGCCAATAAGACCAATGTTTCCAGAAAATTTCAAAAATGAAATACAAATTTTCTGCACTGTTATGTCTTCTGATAAAAAGCAAAATCCTGATATTGCTGCAATGATAGGAGCATCGGCTGCTCTATCAATTTCTGGTGTCCCTTTTGATGGCCCAATGGGCGCAGCAAGAGTTGGTTTTGTAGACGGAGAATATATCTTAAATCCAAGTTTTGAAGAGTTAAAGGATTCTTATCTGGATATGGTAGTAGCTGGCACCGATGAAGCTGTTCTTATGGTTGAATCAGAGGCTAAAGAATTAAACGAGGACTTAATGCTTGGAGCCGTTCTATATGGACATCAGGAAATGAAGTCAGTCATTAATGCATGTAATGATTTAAAAAATCTTGTTGGTAATGAGGATTGGCCAATAGAGACTCAAGAAGAAGATGTATATTATTCAGAGCTTGAGAACAAGTATAAAGCTGAAATTGTAAAAGCATTTGAAATTTCTAATAAAGCTGATAGAAATGAAAACCTTAGAAATATAAAAGATAAAATATTAGAAAATTATATTGATTTAGATGAGATGGAAGTTGGTAAAGTCTTATCAGCATTTAAAAATCTTGAAAAAGATATTGTAAGAAGTAATATTTTAAATAATATGCCTCGTATTGATGGAAGAGATTTAGATACAGTTAGGCCAGTTTTTGTTGAAACTAATGTTCTACCAGCGGTTCATGGATCTGCCTTATTTACAAGAGGGGAGACTCAAGCAATCGTTGCTGCTACGCTCGGGTCATCAAGAGATGCCCAAAGAATTGAATCAATAGAAGGCGAGAGTTCTGATAATTTTATGCTCCATTATAACTTTCCTGCATACAGCGTTGGAGAAATTGGTATGCCAATGGGACCTAAAAGAAGAGAAATTGGGCATGGGAACCTAGCTAAAAGAGCAATTAAAGCTGTGCTTCCTGATGTTGATGATTTTGGATACACGATGAGAGTTGTGTCTGAGATTACTGAATCTAATGGATCTAGTTCGATGGCTTCAGTTTGTGGCACTTCGCTTTCTTTAATGGATGCTGGTGTACCTCTTTCAAGCCCAGTTGCAGGTATTGCAATGGGTCTTATTAAAGAAGGAGATAATTTCGCGGTTCTTACTGACATTCTTGGTGATGAAGATCATTTAGGTGATATGGATTTTAAAGTTGCAGGTACGGAAGCAGGAATTACAGCACTTCAAATGGATATTAAGATTAAAGGCATTAATGAATCTATTATGGAAACCGCATTAGTTAAAGCTAAAAACGCTAGAAACCATATTTTGGGCATTATGAATGATGTTATATCTTCACCAAAAGATTTATCTGAAAATGCACCTGCCATGAAGACCTTCATGGTTAATAAAGATAAGATTAAAGAGATAATTGGAAAAGGTGGTGCTGTCATAAAGGGAATGCAAGAAAAAACTGGTGCAACTGTTGATGTTAATGATGACGGAGTGGTTTCTGTTTTTGGTCAAAATCAAGCCTCAATGAAAGAGTGTCTTGCAATAATAGAAGAAATTCTTGAAGAACCAGAATTGAATAAAATTTATAAAGGCAAAGTTGTCAAAATAGTTGAATTTGGAGCTTTTGTTAATATCCTACCAGGCAAAGATGGATTACTTCACATATCTGAAATTTCTGAAGAAAGAACCGAGAATGTTGCAGATGTTCTTAAAGAAGAGCAAGAAGTAGAAGTCAAGCTTATAGGATTTGATAGAGGAAAAATGAAACTTTCTATGAAAGCAATCGCTGATAATTCTGAATAATCTGTATTAAAAAAACACATTAACTTCTATTATTAGATATATTTATGGATGTCAAATATTGTGTCATGAATTACTTAACATAATTTGATATACAGAATCTTTTGTGTTCAGATCAATAATGCAAAACATAAAAAAACCTAATAGGGGGGAGTTATTATGGAAAATGCAATGAAAATGATAGGTGATGTGGTTTCAAGTCTTACAAAAATACTTGTTGCCGTTATTGGATTAGGCGTTGTAGCTGGTATTGTTTTTGGTAATACTTGGTTCTTCGGCGATGTTCTTAATAATCTTCTAGGTGTTGTTTCATCACTTGGAGATGCAGGTCTCGTTGGATTGCTAGTTGCTGCAATCTTAATAGGATTACTTAAGTAATCATTTTTTTCAAAGGGAGATTAATTTCTCCCTTTGATTTAATAAGAATTTTTATGAAACTAGATTTTTTTTATTCATTAAACAAAATTAAAAGCTACTTAAAGCAGGTAACAGATGTTCTTTTGCTAGTTGTTGCAGTAGCTCTATTACTAGGTATTGTTTTTGGACCTGAGGCACCTTTTGTTGGATATGTCTACTCTAATTTAATAAACATTATTGAAGCAATTGGTGATAACGGTATTGTTGCGCTAGTATCTTTAATTATTATATTTCTTATAAATAAAAGGTAGTTAAATGGTGGCTATGGGTGGAATTGAACCACCGACCCCAGCGTTATGAGTGCTGTGCTCTAACCATCTGAGCTACATAGCCAGTCGTTGAATGATAATCTTATAATCTCGAGAGTCAATTATTTTCTTAAACATTAAATTTAAAATGGATTATGTCTCCATCTTTAACAATATATTCCTTTCCTTCTAATCTGAGCTTCCCTTTCTCCTTAGCTCCTTGCTCACCATTACATTCAAAATAATCGTTAAAATCAATAACTTCTGCCTTTATAAAACCTCTTTCAAAGTCAGTATGTATTACTCCTGCTGCCTGGGGCGCTAGACTTCCATGTTTGATTGTCCATGCTCTAATTTCTTTTGGTCCCGCAGTAAAGAAAGTTTGAAGACCTAGCATCTCATAACCTTTGAGTATAATTTTATTAAGAACTGGTTCGTCCATATCCATCAGCTCTAAGTATTCTTTTTTTTCATCATCTTCTAATAATGAAATTTCCTGTTCAATTTTAATAGATGCTGGTATAACAAATGACCCCAATTCAGCAGCTATTTGTTTTAGCTGATTTAGTTCACTGGAACACTTTTGATAATCTGAAATATTTGCAATGAAAAAGGTTGGCTTAGATGATAAAAGCTGAAATTGTTTGATTAATTTGTTTTCTTCTTTGGTAAAGTCATTAACGTTGATCAATTTACCTTCTTCTAAATTTTTCTTTAATATACAAAGCAAGTCGTATTTAATTAAATTATCTTTATCATTTGTTTTTAAAAGCTTTTCACACTTATTTAATCTTCTATTCACAGAATCTATATCGGATAATATTAACTCTAAATTAATTATCTCGACGTCTCTTATAGGGTCAATAGAGCCATCAACATGTGTAACATTTTCATCTTTAAAACATCTAACAACATGCGCTAATGCTGACATTTCTCTTATATTTGATAAAAATGAATTTCCTAATCCCTCACCTTCAGAAGCGCCTTTAACAAGACCAGCGATATCAACCAAATCTAGAACAGCAGGGATAGTTTTTTCTGAATTAACAATATCATTAATTTTTTGAAGTCTAATGTCTGGTAATGCTACTTTTCCAATATTTGGATCTATTGTACAAAATGGAAAGTTTTCAGCTGGAATCTCTGATTTAGTTAAAGCATTAAATAAAGTAGATTTTCCTACGTTCGGAAGACCAATTATTCCACACTTAAAACCCATATATAATCTTATTTTGTATGAAGTATCTTCTGAACCTTTTCTATTTGATTTTCACAGATCATATCAAATACTTCTTCAAATCTTTTGAAAGATTTATTTAATGATTGTTCCTCACTGGGTGAAAATTTTGTTAATACCCAGTTACTGACTTCTTCTTTTGATCCAGGATGTCCAATTCCAACACGTATTCTATTAAAGTCATTAGTTCCAATTTTTTCAATAATGTCTTTTAATCCATTATGGCCTCCATGGCCACCACCTTCTTTAAATCTAATATCACCAGGATAAAGATCAAGCTCGTCATGAATAACTAAAAGATTTTTAGCATTTATATTTGTTGACCTTATAATTTTTTTTATAGTTTTACCCGAGTTATTTACATAGTTAGAAGGAATAATCCACAAAATATTATCATTATGAGACTTACCTATTTGTGCCTCAAACTTTATCTTGTTTGTGAATTCTTTAAAAAATTTGTTAGATATTTTTAATATCCAATCTTTGCCAATATTATGTCTTGTTTGGTCGTATTTAGATCCTGGATTACCAAGCCCAATAATACATAACTTATACAATGTTTAGACTCTCTTTAAGATGCTTCTTCTTCAGATCCTTCAGCAGTATCAGCATCTTCAGTTGATTCTTCTTTAGTTGCTTCTTCACCATCAATAACTTCTCCATCATCTGATTCTTCTGTTATCTCTGGATCCTCCTCAACTGCTCTTGGTTCATTTATTGAAACCACCATTTGATCAGTCTCCTCAGTCAGTCCTGGAATTTCAGAACCTTCAGGAAGTGATATTTCTGTTAATCTTATTGCCTCTCCAAGATGAAGATTCTCAATATCAATGTCTATTGATTCTGGAATATTTCCAGCAAGACACATAATTTCAATTTCTCTTATTGCTTTTGCTGCTACGCCACCATCCTCTCTTATACCTACACATTCCTCTTCATTTATAAAATTGACTGGAATCACAACTTTAAGTTTAGTTTTACTTGAAACTCTTTGGAAGTCTGCATGCAAAAATTTTCCTTTTGCTGGATCTTTTTGAAGTTCTTTTAATACGACTTTCTCTTCATTACCTTCAGTTTTTATCAAAAGGACTTGAGTATAAAAAAGTTCATTTTCTGCAGCCTTTGTAAGCTCATTTAGTTTTAGTTTTATATTAAGTGTATCTTTTTCGTCACCATAGACAATCGCAGGTATCATTCCATCTATGTTTCTTATTACACGTGCTTTATTAGAGCCAGTTCTTTCACGTATGTCAGCATTTAATATTATTTGATCAGCCATAATTCTCTCTATAAAAACATTTCACTTAATGATTCTTCATTGCTTAGACGCGTTATACATTCCGCAATAGTATTAGCTAATGAAATGACGCGTATTTTACTGCATTTTTGAGCTTCTTTGTTTAAAGGAATTGAATTTGTTACAACTAATTCATCAATAGCTGAATCATTTAATCTATCAATAGCTGGTCCAGAAAGGACAGGGTGGGTAATATATGCCTTTACTGACTTTGCACCTTTCTCTTTTAAAGCATTAGCAGCATTGCATAGAGTTCCAGCTGTATCAATAATATCATCCGGCACAATACAGACTTTCCCTTCAATATTACCGATTATATTCATCACTTCCGATTGATTTGCAACAGCTCTTCTTTTATCAATTATTGCTAAGTCTGTATCATCTAATAATTTTGCTAATGCTCTAGATCTTACAACTCCTCCAACATCTGGCGAAACCACAATAACTTCTTTTCTATCATTATTATCTTTTATATGATCTACCATTAATTTAGTTGCATAAACATTATCAGCTGGCATGTCAAAGAATCCTTGAATTGTTTCAGAATGAAGATCAATTGTTAAAACTCTGTCTATACCTACCGATGCAAACATATCTGCAACAACTTTTGCACTAATAGGAACTCTGGCTGATCTTACTCTTCTGTCTTGTCTTGCATATCCAAAATATGGAACAACTGCAGTAATTTTCGATGCAGATGATCTTTTCAAAGCATCTGCAATCAACATTATCTCCATAACACTTTTATTAGTTGGAGAACAGGTTGATTGGATTATGAATGTATCATGACCTCTTACATTTTCTTCGATCTCAACTTTTAACTCACCATCAGAAAAATAACCTACATCGGCAGCTGAAATTTTTATTCCAAGCATTTTTGATACTTCTTCAGCTAAATCAGGGTTCGAAGTACCAGTAAAGATGTCTAATTTCTTGCTAATCATTTTTTCCTCTCAATACATTATAAAAAAAATATGGCTGGGGTGGTAGGATTCGAACCTACGCATGACGGGATCAAAACCCGTTGCCTTACCGCTTGGCTACACCCCAAGGTTTTTATAAGTAACTTATCGGCGAATATTGTAATGGTTTACACAAAAAGAATCTCCAATTACTTGGAATTTTTTTTATAATTTTATCAATTTCATTATCATCTTCATAGTAAATAAATAATGAGGAACCACTTCCACTAAGATTAATTTTATTTTCTAAGCAATTATTAAAAATAAACTTTTCAATGCTAAAATTTTGGTTTAAAAAAATACTCCAAAAACTATTTTGTTTATCTAAAGTAATATTTTTGATGGAGTTCTTTGATTTATCATAAAGATTAAACATTTCTTTTGTAGATGAATGAATGCTTGGTGTTATAACTAATATTTTTTTTGTTATTACATCAATCTCTTCTAACTTATCTCCAATGCCTTCACCGATAGCATTTTTACCAAACAAAAAAAATGGAACATCTGCTCCAATAGAAGATGCAATTTTAGTTAACTCATGCTCATTTAAATTTAATCCCCAAATTTTATTCAAAGCAACTAATGTTGAAGCCGCATTTGAGCTAGCTCCGCCAAGACCAGAACCAGTTGGTATGTTTTTTTTAACCTCAATATCAACTCCTTCATTATTATTCATAATGTTTTGTAATTTCTTTGCTACATTATAGATTGTGTTATTTTTGCCGCTAAGATAAGTTTCATCAGATTTAATAATAATGTCACCGTTTTTATTTGATTTTAATTTTAGTTGATCATATATATCAATAAGTTGGAAATGTGTTCTTAAATTGTGTTTACCGTCTTCTCTTTTATCTAATATTTGTAGATTAAGATTAATTTTTGCTGGACATTTTGTGATTATTTCATTCATTTTTAATTAAAAAGCCTTTGTAAGACGAATTTTTATATTTTATATAAAAATTTGATCTATCATTATCCTTAAAACATTCAATATTAAAACTATGATTACTTTCAAATCCCTCGTCTATATATTTATCCTTTAAAAGACAATTATTAACTATGTTTTCAATATTTTTTGGTATTTCAGCATTAACCTCATAACTACCATCCCTAGAAATATATTTCATTAAATTCTTTGATTTATCATATTTAATTTGTAAAAAATTTCCATAAAATGGCCTCTGTATCTGTATAATAGTGCTGTTTTTATTGCTAGTTAACAAGATATTAAATGATAACTGCTCACTATTAGGTGAATTTAAAACTACTTTTCCTTTATATGAAGCTGAGTTGCTATAATTGTTAATACCAACACAAGATGCTAATAAGAAAAAACACAAGGCAATAGAGGCTTTTTTTACTATGGAATTACAGTTATTTGGCATTAATCATAAGACTTCAAGTGTTTCTGATAGAGAGAACTTTATTATAAATGAGTCTAACCAAATTTTATTAGATAATAATTTGAAATCAATCTTTGGCAGCAGTCTTGATTCAATTTTTGCCATATCAACTTGTAATAGAACTGAGTTATACATGTATGCAGACAAGAATATATCTAAAAAAGTTTTTGGAGAAATATTTAATATTCTTAATATAAATAAAATTCCAAAGAGTAAATTTTATTTTTTAAATGATCACGATGCTTTAGTTCACATGTGTAAAGTTGCTTCAGGCATTGATTCTCAAGTACTAGGAGAACAAGAAATATTTGGACAATTTAAACAAGCCCTAAGAAATGCACAAAATATGAAAATATTGAAAGGTAAGCTACAACTACTATCAAATAAGGTAATTGAGATTTCTAAAAAAGCACGAACTGAAACTGAGATTGGTTTAAATTCAATCTCAATAAGCGGTCTCGCAATTAAATTAGTAAACAATATTTTTGAAAATCCAAATCAACAAAATGTATTGGTAATAGGTGCTGGTTACATGGGCATAAATCTTATGCAAAATCTTTATAAAAGGGGCATAAAAAAAATTAGAGTAGTTAATCGAACCATCAAAAAAATTAATATTACCAATGAGTATGAAATTATTTCTGCATCTTTAGAAAAATTACATAGTGAATTAGAAAATGCAGATATTGTTATCGCCTCATCGATAACTGAATTACCTCTTGTTGGCAAAGGGGCAGTAGAAAATGCTCTGAGTAAAAGATTTAACAAGCCTATGTTGATAATTGATTTAGGTGTCCCAAGAAATATTGAAGAAGAAATAAGAACTATTGAAAAAGCTTACTTATTTACTATTGATGATATTGAAAAAATCACACAAGATAATTTTGGTCAAAGATCTATTGAAGCTGACAAAGCAATGAAAATCATTGTTTTAGAAGCAAAAACAGCAATAGATTCAATTAATAAGAAATCAAAGGTCGATAAATTAAATATACAACTAAAAGAATTCTTAAATAATTTATCGCAAGACGAAATTGAACAATTTAAAAAGACTAATGATTTTTCAGAATTAGCTCGAAGTATAAAGACGATGAATATTAAAAATACTAATTTTGATGATTTTAAAGATTTAA
>CEOK01001058.1_pt1 | contig 17457 bp, 8 predicted proteins | sample 427001 | NCBI WGS metagenome assembly CEOK01 (sample SAMEA2591108, study PRJEB7988) | marine metagenome | isolation source: saline water (ENVO:00002010), including | reverse complement strand
GGTTCCAACCTGACGCATGCCTTCTGGGGAACAATTTTGAACAATATCATTATGGGTATGATGGTAATTTACTCTATCATTTGGAAAGTCAAAATCAATGATGTTTACCGCGGGAATTCCTGCAATCTCATAAAGAGGGACATGATCGTCAAAAACAGCATGTCGTGCCTGCTTTTTAAATGCCTTAAGTCCAAGTTTTTCAGATAACTCCCAAAGCTCTAGAACTAGGGATGCGTTCTGCTGATACGATATTCGTTCTATGAAAAACTCCGGCTGCCTGTCAGCTACCATATCGATATTTATAGAATATTCAGGGTAAGGAATTGGCAGGTTCTGTGCAAAGTATTGCGAACCAATGCAATACGTCCAATTATCACCAGGAACTCCATAGTCTTCAGCGTCAAATAAGACCAAATTAATTCCAAAGGACGGTGGGTTCTTGTAAAGTATATTTGCTAGTTCAATTATAACAGCAACTCCGCTCGCACCATCATTCGCACCTATAATCGGTGAATTTTTTCGCATAACACTGTTACTATTTTCAGCCCATGGTCTAGTATCCCAATGCGCAGAAATCACAATTTGCTTTGGAGATTCTGTATTGAATCTCGCAATTACATTATTCATAGTAACCTCTAGGCCCGTTCTAGGCATTGTATCCGTAAAGGGCTGAGTAAAAACGGTATCAGCAAGACTTTTAAAAGTTGATAAATAATATTGAAGGGCTTTTTTGTGGCCTACGGAGCCTGGGTCGCGAGGACCGAAATCGCATTGCTTGATCAGATAATTAAAAGCTTTATCTCCACTGAAGATAGGTACCTTTGACTGGCAGCCTACAAAAGTAATTAAACAAATTATTGATATAAAATTAAATTTTTTCATCATCCTCTTATTGCCAAGTTAACATCAAATCCAAAATCTCTGTCCACTTTTTTACCAGTATGTTTTGAGTCGTTCTCTCTGTATTCCCACACCATACTTCCACTAACAGATTTTGAAAATGAGTAGGTTAATCGAAAGCCTGATTTCCAGCTTGTGGTAAATGTGGTTTCCGCAAACTTCACCGCTTCCTGAGCTTTTTGAAGTGTTCTATTTTTATTCATGTCAAAATTGAAAGTAAAATTAACCTGATTATTGACTTTATAATTATCAAAAAAAGGTAGTGGAATATTAAATCCACCTTTATGAGCGTAATTCGCAGAAATAAGATACGATTGATCGTTAAAGATTTTCTGACCACCATTCGCTGTAATTTCTTTTGACATTGTGCGATTATGTCTCATATTTATTGAAACACCTTTTTTTAGAGCAATAGTTGCACCCACTAGAGGAGCAAAATTCATATTTACTCTGGATGTCCTTTGATTATCTCTATAAGCTGAAATAAAATCATCTATAGCAAAGAACGATATTGGTGGTCCAGAGAATTGATCAAATTGCCATGATCTGCTTTCTTTACCAGTAGTTGCATGGTCAAAACTTAGAGAGTTTACATATTTACTTATAAATTTATTTCTTTCCAAACCAGTTAATCGTATCGACCAACCAAGGAAAGGAAAGCCATTTTCAAGGTATTGCCCATATGATAGATAGTCTCTTGAAACTGATCTTTGCTCTAGTCCAGACCCCCTTAAGTTACTAGAGACATTTTGTGCATAATTAAATGCAACATTTATCATTCTAGTTAAGCTTACTCCTGATCGAATAGAAAAATCTCTTTTTCTATCAAAGTTACCTGTATTTGAACCTACCTGGCTAGAATGTTGCAATCCATGTTCTCTTTCAAATCCCAGTCGGTAAGCAAAAGGCGTTTCACCAATCACGCCCAAGCCAGTTTTATTAAAATTTTCATTATATGAAATATTAATTGGACTAAACTTTTTTGTAAATCCATGCATTGAATTAAGGATTTTATTTTCTTTTTTCTTCTTTTCTTTTTTGGGTTTTTCCTCCTCAGCTGCCTGACTACTTTCATCAAATCCCGTATCTTCTTCCGAAATAGGTTTTCCAGGAATGCGTCTTCGGGAGCGCGACGATGGTGTTCTTGTGGGTTTGCGAGTTGATGAGCTTGTTACGGTTGTGGGTTTGTAGAAAATCTCTACCAGTCGAGTGGGCGATAGTGTTACTCCAGAAGATAATCTTAGCTGGCTTGATATGTTTGAGCCTTCAATATTTTTATCCCTGGACTTATTCCAGCGATAATTTGAAGAATAGCTGAAAGAAGGCTTAAGCCAGTCAAAAATCACTGGAGAAAATGATGAATTAAAATTTTCGTTTATATCAGAAATAAAACCTACGTCACCTTTCATTATTGAATTTAATTGATAGCCTCTGGATTCAGCCATATTGCTATTAATTGATCGACTGTATTTTGTAGTTATCATCTCCGTTAGTTTATAGTCCATTATATACGATTGACTCAATCCAAAATTATAATCATCAGGAGATTTCTCACCTTTTCTTGGGGTTCGCTGTGAAAGCTGTTCATTGTAATTTATTGTGGCATTCAAAGCACTTGGAGTATAATATAAGTGAGTGCTTCCCAACTTTTCTCCTAGCCATGGGATTGATGACATCCATTTTAGGGGCATTACATAATTATTTCTGCCAAAAGGTAAAGCATAGCTTAATCCGCCTGAGTAAGATTCATTTAGAACTTCTTTTTGAATTTCATTAGACGCCATCCTCCTGTTCATGCTGAATCTCGTTTTTATTTTATCCAGAGAATATTTGATAATTTTATTATCAGATTTTGAAGTTTTTGAAGCAGATATATTCATGCTCAATGAATTGTTGATATTCAAAATAGAATCAGGGGGGGATGATTGATCTACCAGCACATCTTGTCCAGGTAAATATTTTGGCTTATTTATTGCTTGTGCAAAACTCGTTGATACTGGCACTTTAATACCCCATTCTGAGGGCATCAACTTATCAAGGTTAAACCCGGCATTTATATTTAAACTTTCGTTCGAGCGATTTGATCCAAGTCTTCTTTGAAGAGTATGAAAATCGGCATCTTGTCGCCTGTAAGCGAATGAAGTGTTTACAAGATCTGCTACATTAAATCGACTCTGCAATCTCATAGACACACCTTTATTTCTCTTTACCCCACTAAGTCTTAATTCATCAAGCCAAACTTCTCCTGAGATTGGAATTCCAGACAGGTTTTTTACACCAACGATAAAATATTGGATTCTATTCAAGGAAGGTTGTCCTTTTATTTTAATAGCTTTTCCGGTTTCAATTCCAAGTTCATCGGTAAATAGGTATTCTTTAGAATTTGTAGAATCTCTAAAAATATCAGAGCTGTTGTATTTTTTTATTGAGGTTGAATCTTGAAGCTTTAAGGCTGTCAACCATTTTAAATCAAGGTTAACAGAGTTACGACTCAATGACTCATCCCATCCATCATATACTGGTTGTGATATTTCGTAATAGTTTTCTCCAAATCCAAAACGCATAAACATTTGTACATCAGATTTTTCATTTGTAATCGATGGGCTAGATCCATGTACATACATCTTCATTCGATCGTAGGATAGATAGCTTTGTGCGCGCTCACCGCTCAAAGACATCAATGTTTTCATTGCTGCACCACTAGTATTTGAGGGTAATTCGTTGAACTTCATAACCAGAGATTGTTCTTTTGAACGAATTTGATTTATTCTATCAAACTCACCCTGCACACCTTGCGGGGGTTTGTAGCTTGCATTATCGTCCGTATTGATAACAGAAATTGCAAAAACAGAATCAGCATTTTCCTTGCTATAGACCCCACTAGTGTCTGAAGCAATTCCTAGCTCTTGCCATTCGTTACCCACTAATTCAATTTTTGCTACGTAGACTGTAGTTGTTTGATCTGTATTACCAAGCCTTAATCGTAAATGATGAATATTATCCCAAGATTTGTCCTTAATAGTATTTGTTGCTTCAAAGTCAACAAGAGGTATCCTGTAAAGCTTCCATCCAGTTAATTCTCCATTTTTGGTTTTTGTCTGTCCAGCTAAATATGTTGTATCAGACAATGAAAAAGATTTTGTGAAATAATCATTTGTTCTATCTAAGAAACCTGTCCTATCCAAATCCTCAGTATCTGGATATCTACCTGCATCGAGCGCATTATTCTCTGTTCCGTTAATTTTAGTATAGTCATTGCTTCCTTCAACATATTCCCAATTATCATCATTCGGATCATCCAATAAAATATCATTATTTGCATTGATAATTATTTCTTCTCCCAAGGCTAAATAATCAGCATAAGATGACCCCAAAGGATCTAGACAACCACCCCAACCATTTTCGTATTCATCGCTACACCCATCAAGCCCAACGTCTTCCTCATCATCTAGAATGCCGTCTCCTATTAAACCTCCAACTGGGATATCTTCAGTATTTAAGGTTCCATTTCCATCCCTATCTTCGCTAATCTGACCAAGGTCAACAGAAACCGTTGCACCTTCTCCCTGGAGCCAGATCTCAAAGAACTTTGTTTGTGTTTGATCGTAGTCTCCGGAATGAAATGGAGTAATAATTCCACTCCATAAAGAGTCATTAGGTACAGCATCTTGGTGGGATCTTTTATTGTATCTTAATACTAAAATATCCGTTGTTTCATTTTGCGCCTGTATGGAAGTAGATAAATTTGGCCAAATATCCTTTGTTCTTATCTGAGCAAATGGGTTGAACCATCTTAATTTTGCTCTTTTATACTGTGATACTGGTGCCCCAGTTAATAAGTCAAGTGGAGCAGAAGCTTCTCTCCAAAAACGACGCAAAATAGGGATCGATGTTGTTCTTTTTGAACCCTCAAAGTCATCAATAAATGCTACACCATTTGGGTCGCCAGTTGCAGTATTGCTAATTGGGTTTGGATTCGGTAAGATTTGAGCAAACTCACCTTCAAATGAAATACCAGACTGTTTGTCTGTTTCAATGAATGGCATTTTATCTACCGATCGGGTGACAAAAGGCAGATCTTGTTTGAATCTACCATTTACTCCAAACATAAAGTTTCGCATGGGCTCATAACCGACTTCAACTTTTTCATTCATAATTGATTGGTTATAATAGAGCGCTGTTCCTCCAATAAATGAATTTTCACCAAAATCCATTTGCGATCGTACACCTAAGATTGTTTTTTTATCAAAATTAACAAATTGGTGCCTGTCATATGTTACATTTAACTCAGCATTTGGGTCGATATTATCTGATAAAACGATTGTACCGCTAAAATAATCAACCTGGTAGTCTATTCCTCTTTTTAATGGAACACCGCCTCTGGACACCTGCTCACTTCCTTCAACAATCATAAATCCTAGGTTAATGGTAGAACTTTGATTAGAATAATCCACCTCGATCGTAAATCTACTATCATTACTTATCTGGGTCCTCTGTGTTGAAAAATACATCATTCCTTCGCCTAAAGAGCCTTTTAACTCTGCAGTTTGATTGCCATCTGCTATTGTGTCAGATGCAAATGGGTGAAATGCAGGAATGAATATTTCACCATTTACCAGGTTAATGATATTTGGATTTGTTAAATCTATTTTTTGATCCGCTGTGCGTATTCCGCTTTCATTTAGACTGTCTAATCCAAATATTGTAATATACGGATTACCTTGTGCATTTAGATGGCTAGGTACAGTCAATCGATCATTGACTATTCGCAAATCAAACCCTTCTTTATTAATGTTATTTGTCCCAAGGTAATAGACATTTTTAAACATCAAAGGCCATACTGGATGACTAGGATTAAGATTTCTTGGTTTTAACATTTTTAGCTTTAACGCGCCATTTGTAGAAGAAACTCCTTCACCAACCACGTATAAGGTATCTCCACTAATACGATCCGCAATTACGTACGTACAGCCAATTACTTCATCAGTAGCTTTTTGACGCAAACGTATAAACCCAAGATCTTCACTTAGTGTATAGTCTTGACCTTGCTCTAATCTTTTAAAATTACCCGTTTGGTCATTGCTCTCTTCTGGTAATTGTAAATCAGCAAATGCTGTTCCAGGGTTTGTTTCAGAATTTGTAGACTGGTCAAGCTGGTACAATTCAAAATTCCTAATCACAACATTTCCAATTTGATGCAACCCCTCTCTTAGTGGATAAAAAGAAGGGATTTGAACAGGTGCTCCATTCAAAGTTATTTGTGTCCCATTTCTAAACCACTCATGAATAAAGAAATATTGATTTTTTACATAATTATAATCCTTTATTTGCTGGGTTTGCGATTCGCTAGTTCCCTTATACTGTTCCGATTTTTTTTCTGTGTTTACAACAGATGCAATAGCTGTAACATCCATAGGGCCAAATTTTGATGTAGTTTTCACTCCAAAAAGTCCCTGATGGTTAGCTGAACCCATCAGAGACTGAGAGCCGGGAAGAGAAAGAGAAACATTTCCAGCATCTACTGATTGGATAATATCATCCTCTTTGCCCTTATAATTTATTCGAATATTATTTTCCCAGTTGAAATCTCGTTCAGAGTCGTGGTCAACATTGACAGAGATCCTTTCACCAACTTTTCCCTCAACGCTTATTCGCTGCATTTGATCAAACTTTAAATGTGTGTTTCGAGTTTCGCTGACTTTTGACCGAATAAGTTCTTGATCTTGAAAAACAAGATTCCCCTTTACAGTTACATTTCCTCTGGCAGAAAGAGAGACCCTCCCCAATTGACCAACATTTACACCAATAAATTCGACACCACTACCCCTATTGTCTTGTAAAAATTGAGATTGCGATACGAGTGAGCGCGATGTGTCGTTAATAGCCTTAGTCAATGCTATCTTTCTATTTACCTTTATTCTTTTATCAAAGTACCATTCTACTGGTGCTATAAAGGGGACAGAATACGATTTTCCTTGAATTATACCTTTAAGCTCAATTGTTGACCAGTCTTTAGCTACTTCTGTTTTCTTAATAACAATAAATGGAAGTTTAATTAAGCCCCTGCTTTCATATATTGATGAGTCAGCTGGCATGATTAAATTATTTGAACTTAATACAATTGGCTCTATCACGTATTTTGATACAGGGAACCAATGAGAGGGTATATTTATGATAGACGAATCTTGTTGGCCGTATAATGCAAAAGAAACGGTCGTCCAAAATATTAAGCTAACTTGCAGGGTCTTTTTAACCAAAAGACCTACCTCCTATAATTAATTGCTAACAATTGCCAATTAGGGCATATTTATATTCAAATGCGAATTTAATCCGTTAACGTTGTTACTATAGTCGGCTCCTTATTATTTTAAAGGTTTCTTTGTTTTTTAAGTATTTCACAGAAGTTACGTAAAGCTATACCACGATGTGAAATACTATTCTTTTCGTCTTTTTTTAACTCTGCGAACGTTTTTTCAAGCTTTGGATAGTAAAAAATGGGATCGTAACCGAAACCATTATGACCTATCATTTCATCAATTATTAGACCGTTAACACTTCCTTCGCAATGAAATTTTTTATCTTTTCCAACAAAAGCCATTATAGTTCGAAATCTTGCCGTTCGATCCTCAGGTCTAACTCCATCTAATTTGCTTAATACTTTAGCACAGTTATCGAGATAAGATGCATTTTCTCCAGCATAACGCGCAGAATAAACACCAGGCTCACCACTAAGAGCATCGATCTCAAGCCCTGTGTCATCTGCCAATGAAGATAAACCAGTTTCATTGAAGACAGTTTTTGCTTTGATGAACGCATTCTCCAGCAAAGTTTGACCTGTCTCTGGTATTTCATCAATATGGGGAAAATCCTTTAGAGTAATTACATCTACAGATATGTCTTTAAGTGCATACTGCATCTCTGAAATTTTCCCATCATTGTGGGTTGCTAAAACTAGTTTCAATCAATACCTCGAAAATTGATGAAGAAACTAGTCTATTTTACATAAACACTCAACACGATAATAAATTTGGGCAAATCGATGATTAAAGCACCGCTAGACTTTTCAAGCTTCAATGTATTTTAGTACCTTGGGATTTATGGATCTTAGCAAGTTGAACGTATTTTTTTGCCCATTTTATATTTTTGTCGTAGGTATCATCCGGCAATGTTTTGATAACCTTTCCAGGTAACCCTACTACAAGTCCTAATGCAGGGACATGCATATTTTCTGTTACAATTGCTCCTGCTCCTACCACTGCTCCTTTGCCAATTACGGCTCCATTCATTATTATTGATCCCATTCCAATTAGGGCGCCATCATCAATAGTGCAGCCATGGATAATTGCATTGTGACCTATTGTAACATCATTTCCAATAGCTACTCCTTGATCGTTTTCTAAATGCAAGACGCTGTTGTCCTGAATATTGGTTCTCTCTCCAACAATAATTTGATTAATATCGGCCCTAAGAACAGTATTGTACCATACTGAGCTTTCTGATTTCATGGTTACGTCACCAATAACTTTAGCTCCATCAGCTATAAATGCAGTATCATTAACTTGAGGTTTTTTTATTATTACGTTATCATTGAGTTCAAATTTTTCCATTATTGTATCCTATTTTTTTATAAGAATATCTTAAATACAGTGTTTGTGATAAGCCTGCAAAAACAAAAACATTCACTGCCCAATATATTCCTGGAAAAGTAGCAAAATGTGTTCCAATCCACAACCCTATAATAGCAATTATAGCATAAAGCAACACTGCATAGCTAATACCGTTAGTTTGATTCTTATTTACTAATAACCCTGCATACCAAGCCTGATAGACTTGATAGCATGGCATAATTATTGCAAAAATTAAAGTAATTGAGGATAGATAGGCGAGATCATTTGAGAGGCCTGATATATAAATAAACCAATAACTCCCAACAGGAGTTAAAGCTAGCAAGGCTAAAAATGCACTGGTTGAAAATGCCAGAATCCTGGTAAATCTTAAAAGCTCATATTTTCCATTTGGTCGTGGTAATAAGGCCACAACAACTTCATTAAACGCAAATCCCATTGATCTTGTTATAAATACCAATCCATACACTACCGGCCACGCTGCAAGTGATGGTAAAGCTTCAGGCATACGACTCATACCTGCAGAGCCAACTGGATGAATTAATAAAGAAGCCAAGGGTGTAATTGCCAAAGGTAAATAAAATTTAGTGAAGCTTTTTCTGGTGATATTATCTGATATATTTTCTTTAGGAAGAGTTTTTCTTAATATTTTTCTAACTGCTAATTGAGCATATATAGCTTCAGCTGTAACCGCTAAAGCAACCGCAGAAGAACCAGTAACTATTCCTGAAAAATTAGAGAACCATCTCCCATAAGATAGTACAAGCAGTAGAGTTATTAATCGAATTGTTGTTCCAATTGCAACCATATTTGAACTGCCATGCTTTATCATCACTCCCTGATTAAGTCTCCTCCAAGCAATCATTAATGTCCATGGGGTCATAATCTGGAGGCCTATTTTACCGGGCTCTAAAAGAGATTCCGGTACATTCATCAAATCACTAGCCACAAAAAAGAATATTGGGGTAAAAGCAATGAGGATATGAATGAGGGTGAGAATCAAAGACATTGTAAGCATATATTTAAATAGCTTTTTGTAAGAGGGCATATCTTTTGCAAGAGCGGTGCTAGCTGTCAGCAACATTATAATTGGACCTTCAACAACAAGGGAGATTGGATATACTAAAGAACCCCATGTCGCTAATGTAATCTCAGGGTAAACCATTCTTGCAACAAAAGCAGCCAACATAGGTGATTCAATTCCCATTAACAGCCAGCTTCCGGCCAATGGTAACCACAATCGATAAACATCTTTTAGGGATATAGTTTTAGAATGGGACATAAATATAGAAAAAGATGTTAATAAATTAGAAAAATCTATTTACCTGTCATAATCATAATAATTTGAATTATATTACTACAGCTTTAAAATTCATCTACATATTTTAAAAAGGAGTAAAATCGAATGATTGACCGAAGAAAATTTATAAAATCTATTTCTGCGCTAGGTCTTTCTCTGCCAGCATTAAATTCTAGTTTACTGGGAAAACCAAACGCATCAATAAAAAACAATCCTGTAATACTTTGCAGTCGAGGTGAAAAATGGGGTAAAAAAGTATTAAGGCCTGGGTGGGATATTCTTAGAAAAAATGGTTCACTTTTGGATGCAATTGAACTTTCGGCTAATGTGACGGAACTAGATCCAGAAGATACTTCAGTGGGATATGGCGGATTACCGAATATGAATGGGGTGGTGCAATTAGATGCATCTATAATGAATGGATCGGATCACAATTGTGGTTCTGTTGCTTGCATAGAGGGAATCAAAACTCCTAGTTCAGTTGCTCGTCTGGTTATGGAAAGAACTGATCATATTCATTTAGTAGGTAAAGGTGCTCAGGATTTCGCTCTAATGCATGGTTTCAAAATTGAGAATTTACTAACGGAGAATACTAGAAAGATTTGGGTTAAATGGCGGGAAAACCTTTCCGACAAAGACGATTACCTACCTCCTTTGAATAGTAATGATTCTGGAAAAAGAACAACTGGAACTATTAATGTTCTAGGATTAAACAATGATGGAGATATCGCAGGTATCACAACAACTAGTGGACTTGCATGGAAAATCCCTGGAAGAATTGGAGATTCTCCTATAATTGGAGCAGGTCTTTATGTTGACAATGAAGTTGGAGCTGTAGGAGCAACTGGAAGAGGTGAGGAAATGATAAGGTCATGTGGATCGTTCTTGGGGGTAGAGTTGATGCGCAATGGCAAAAGCCCGCAAGAAGCTTGCGAGGAAGTATGTAAACGCATTGTCGATATCAATGGAGGGCCTTCTAAGGTTAATTTTAATGATAAGATTGTTGCTCTCGGGAAAAATGGTGAGGTTGGCTGCGCTTCAATTCGAGAAAAAAAAGGGCAGAATCCAGAAATTGCTACATGGTCTAAGAAGGGCTTTAAAGTGACAAAAGGAACCTATCTTATTGAGATATAGTGAGGCGCTAATAAAATGTAATTATTATTTTAATGAGATCAAAAAGAACAGTACTGCCTTCCCCTTTTATTTCAAGAATTAGTATCGCTAACAAAGGCGGATTTGTTATAAACTCAGATACCAATGAGAAGTATTTTGTTGGTCAGGCATTTTTGAAAGGTGCGCTTGATGGAGATACGGTTAAAGTTCGTATAGATGAAACAAAGCAAGCCCAAATAACTGCAAAAATTGAAAGCATCTTAAGTAGGAATAAAAGTGTCTTTACTGCTAAGGTTTTCGCGAAAAAAAGTCAACTAGCAGCATTGCTTTATCCCTTCCAAGCGAAACCTATTACAATCAAAGAAAACGCAGTTAGAGCCTCTATTGGAGACATCGTAAAAATAAAAATTGTTAATTGGCGCGAAAACCACAAAACGGCATATGCAAAAGTTATATCTATAGTTTCCAATAAAAATGATGCTAATTCTGATTTTTTGTTTATTGCAGGAAGATATGAACTAGACAAGCTCCCTAAGATTGAAATTAATGATGATGAGTGCGCTAAATATAAATCAATTCTCGATGAAAATAGTAAAAATAGAGTTGACTTAACTGACATTCCTACAATTACCATTGATCCAGATAATGCTCGCGATTTTGATGATGCCCTAAGTATTGTCAAGAAAAAATATGGTTATGATCTATATATTCACATTGCGGACGTATCAACTTATGTTAAAGAAGGTGATCCTGTTGATATCTGCGCTAAAGAAAGAGCAAATAGCTATTATTTTCCGGAGAAAGTATTTCATATGTTGCCTGAAGTACTTTCTACTGATTTATGCTCATTGGTTCCCAATAAAGATAGATTAGCCCTCACTTTAAAAGTAGAAATAGATGCTAACTACTCTATTATTAATTACGCGTTTTTTGAATCAATAATTAATAGCGACAAAAGGTTTACCTACACTGAGGTCTCTAGCATATTAAAGAAATTGAATTCAAGCTCTTTTGCAGATTCACTAGATTTGTTAAATGAGCTGACTAGCGATTTTAAGAGCAAGCGTCTAAATGATGGATTAAGTTTTGCTCATCATGAAGTTATCTTTACTAAAGATCGTAAAAATAATTATAACCCTCTTACGATAAAAAAAGATGAAGATTCCCACAGGATTGTTGAAGAGTGCATGTTAATTGCAAATAGAATTGCTGCAAAAGAAATTATTGATTTGAACAAAGATTCAAATCGATCAGGCTTATTTAGAAATCATGATATACCAGATCAAAAAAATGAGGACTATATTAATAATATTATAGCAAAATTTTCTAAGGCGAAGACAGACTCACAAAAACTGACTATAAAATCAATCAATGAATTCTTCAATTATTTTCATGGCACAGATTTATACAATATCATATCGATGTTATTCATAAGAAAAATGCAGAAAGCATTTTATTCAACCTATAGTATCGGTCACTATGGATTGGGTTTTAATGAGTATACCCACTTTACTAGCCCAATAAGGAGGTACTCTGACCTTTTAGTTCATCGAATTATAAAAAAACGATTTAAAAATTTTAACACTCTTCCTGATTCAATAATTTTTTGCAACTCTGGTGAACTAAAAGCCAAACAAGCTTCTAGAGACTATACAAAAATAAAGAGTTTGAGATGGCTTAAGAATCAAGAAGATAAAATACTTCATGGAATTATTACAAATATTAAACCCTCGCTTATAACACTTTGTGAAACCTCATCAGAAACTACAGGCTATATAGAAACTCGAACGCTTCCCAGGGACCTTTATAATCTATCGTCAAATAGATTGATACTTTTAGGAAAATTTTCAAAGAACAGGTATGAGGTAGGCCAAAAAATAGATATTAAGATTGATCAGATAGACATGCTAAATCAACATGTGACTTTCACGCTACAATAATTTTATCTGATTAAAGACTCAAACAGATTATCATAGTCTACAATTATATTTTTCCAATCAAATCGGGTAAACAGTTTTTTTTGTGAAAATTTTCGTGTTGCTTCAATATCCAATATGCACTTTTTTAATTTAATATATAAATCCTCATTATTAGAGTATATGTGTTTTGAGTGTAATGCTTGGGGTAGTAGTTCAGGATATGTCAGCCTGTTTGGTAAAAGCGGATAAGTGTTACAATACATAGATTCCACAACACTTCCACCAAAAAAATCTTGATTGCTTGTGACTGGTAAAATATCGGCAATCCAAACCCATTTTGCGTATTCTGAAAATTCGTCACAATATCCATAATGAGCTATTTGATTTTTAAGTATTTTTCTTGCTTCTAAAAAAATATTGGGCTTAGAGTTAAAACTTTCTCCAAGCAGGGCCACTTTAAAATTAATGCCTTCATCCTTTAACCTGTACAGGCTTTGAAAGAACGGTTCTGGATTTTTATCATATTCCCATCTATGATTCCATACTATGAGTGGTTCATGCTTTGCTAATGTTTTATATTTATCAAACTTAGATAAATCCATACCTAGGTAGAGAACTTCGCTTTTTCTTTGAATTTTTTGCATTACATCTAATTCATTTCGATCGGGGAAATTTTTTAAAAATTTTAATCCTTCATTTTGAAATGATTTATAGTGATAGTTTGAATTGAATAAGACATGATCAGCAGCTAATGCTGATGATATGTTTATAAATCCATACTGCCTGTCACGTTTTTTTTGTAAATCTCTGTCATTTATCGACCATGGATAAGATAGCTGATTTTCATGAAAATAAATAGCAATCGGCAGCTTGTAGGAACGCGTTCTTGTAAGACTAAGGAACGTTGTAAGGTCTAACATGTCTGTTACCAGTACAAGATCAGGGTTGTAATCTAATTCCATAAACTCATTTGCTAGCGTAATTGCACCTCCCCTCATTCTCCACTTCCAATATTTGCCCGGTAAGGAAATAATTTCAATTTTGTGATTACTGTACTGCTTGAGTCCAGATGCCCATAGCTTATGAGATCCAGAAAAATATGGCTCAATTAAAACTATTCTCATAAAATGATTTAATTAATTTTTAGTTTCGTACGATAAGTCGTAGCGCTCTTTTAAAACAGGTCGCATGCTTTGAATTGAAGTCTCAAAATTGCTTAATGAAGTATCTTTTAGAAAATTAAGGTCTTTTAAGATTTTCTCTATTTTTGAGTCAACTCCAGAAATAAAAACTTCAGTATTTTTTTTCAAAGAGTTTTTAATAAGATCTTCTAAGGCATATATACCTGTTATATCAATCATTGAAACATTGCTTAGGTCTACAATTAGAACTTCATGTTCATCTGTTCTGACATAGGATTCAATCATTGGCTCGATTGATCCAAAGAATAAGGGGCCATCTGGCTTGAGGATTTTAACGGGTAGCTCATCAAGCTTCTTTTTATCATGATTCTCCAAGGCAAATTTTGTTTCAGTTAAATTGCTTATTATCTTCTTTGAATTAGATTGAAAAACTAATTTTATTTCATTCCTTGAGCCGATAACTGCAAAAACTACACCAATTGCTATAGCGATCATTAAATCTTCAAAAACTGTAATTATTAATACGATTGTAAAAATTGATAGATCAGTTTTTGGAAGCTTTCTAAGAACAGGGAGGATTCTATAATCCATAATTTCAATGCCAACTTTGAATAAGATTGCTGCTAAGCAAGCTGTTGGTATAATAGCTACCAATGAACCTAAACCAAGTAATATAGCTAATAATGTTGCACCATGTATAATTGAGGCAAGTGGAGTTTTAGCTCCAAATTTTATATTAGCAACAGTTCGCATTGTGGCGGTTGCGGTAGTGACTCCACCAAAGAGACCAGCTGCCATATTTGCCATTCCCTGTCCGAATGTTTCACGATCGCTACTGTGACGAGTATTGGTCAAATTATCAGCAACTTTGCAGCTAAGTAAGCTGTCCAATATAGCTAAACCAGATAAAGCAAGTGCTGGAATAATAAATTGTCTTATCCTAGAAAGGTCAGGAATATAAAAACTAAAAACATTGCCCTCTGAAGCGCTACCCATTTTATCTCCAATATAGGGTATGTCTAAATTCATAAAATAAGCAATGCTTGTACCCATAATTAAAGCTGCGAGTGGAGAAGGAATAGCCTGAAGGCGGCCAATTTTTTTTTCGATAACTGGCCACATAAATAAAATCAATAAGCATGGCAAAGAAACAATTAAAGCTTCTGAATTATAGTTTTTAAATGTGTGGTTTAAATTTAAAATAATTTCATGAATACTTGACTGAACTTCAAGACCAACAAAGGCATTTAATTGAGTTAGAATAACTATGACACCTATGCCACACATGAAGCCAGCTATTACCGGGTAAGGAGTATAATGAATAAATCTTGAAATTTTTAAAAGCGAGATACAGACAAGAATCAAACCGCTTAAAAATATAATTGAAAAAGCAGCAACAAGATCTGGATTATTAAGTTCGCCAATAACAAAAAAGCTCATAAATCCAGCAATTTGAGCAGCCTTTGGAGCTGTGGGGCCACTCACACCAACCATACATCCTCCAAAAAGTCCCCCTATTAATCCACCAGCAATTGCACCCCAAATTCCTGCGATAGGGCCAAGTTGTGAAATTTCACCAAAAGCTAAAGCAAGCGGAAGTGCAATAATACCAACAGTAATTCCTGCCAGCACGTCTCCTTTTATATTGGTACCAAGAGATCTAATATTTGAACGTGGATCGATTTCTTCTAAATTGCTTTTTAGAAAAAATAATATTTTCTTCATAGGAAAATTTACACAACAAAAAAATTTCTACATAAAGGACAATTAATCTTATTTCGTAATTATCGTTCTATGTCTATTTTTTAAAATAGAGCTTTTGGGAGGGCATTGGATTTGGAAACACTCTGGATGCGTCCTTACCACTGTATACCACTCCATTTTTAACCACGTATTCAATAGTTCTCGTATTTCTAATGTTTTCAAGGGGATTTTTTTGCATAATAACAAAGTCTGCAAGTTTTCCAGGTTCTACAGACCCAAGAATATGATCAAGCCCATGGTGCTTAAATCCATTAATTGTTGCTATTTCAATAGCATCATAATTAGAGAAACTTCCATGAGTAAATAATTCCATCTCCCAATGAGCACCTAGACCCATCATATTTCCATGAGCACCCATTTGCATTGTTATTCCTCGATCGTATAATTTCTTCATCGTAAGGCCCATTTGAGCGGCATAATGGTCATCAGGCCAATAAAAAGTTGGCCGACGTAGTTTTATGAGCTCATCCTTTCTAAAAAAATTCAATAATTTTCTATCCTCCCACAGTCTTTCTGTTTGATAAAAAAATGTTTCTCCTGATGGTCCATTGTAAACAACAATAAATGTTGGAGTGATTCCCAGTTTAGTGCTTTTCAATAGCTGAACGACATCTTCATAGATTGGCTCTAAGCCAAGAGTATGCTCTAAACCAGTAAAGCCATCAATGATCTGGGTTAAATTCATCTGAGGATTTGAAAAAGATTCACTAATAATATTTACACCTAACTGTCTTGAGGCTTCAACCAGATGTTGCCTCGCTATCCGATTGTGATTTGAATAGTCTTTTACTGCCGTTGCCCCATGATCCTTATTAAATTGAACATGTTCTAGTGCATCGCTCAATGATTTAATTGGTCGGTACATTTTAGTTCGATATTTGGTGACAAAAATTGGATCTCCCACAGAAAATATTCTAGGACCGTCTATATTGCCCTTTTGCAACATGTCAGAAACCCAAAAATCTTTTTGAGTTGTTCCATAAACATCATACATGGTAGTAACACCATAAGCAAGATTTGCTTTAAGCCCATAAAGATTTTGCTCTATCACGTTCAAAGCGGATATTGGACTTCCGTAGTGCCCGTGCGCATCAAACATTCCTGGCATTATAGTCCTTCCTTCCATGTCAAAAACTTTTGCTGACTTTGGAATCCTTACTTCATCTCCTACTGAAATAATTTTATTGTTTCTAACAAGAATCGAAACACCTTCTAAGATATCTTTATCCTCATTCATTGTTAAAACTCTGACATTCTTAAAGACTATTGTGGTTGAGGGCTTGTCAATATCGTATGAAAAAGATATATTATTTTTAGTTAGCTTAGACTTTTTTTCAATGATAGCTTTTAAAGATTTCTCATAATGATGCTTTCCTCGCGTCCACATTAGAGAATTTCCATCTGAAGACCATGACATAAAATCTCCATCATATTTTTTATCTACACGCTGTGTGAATCCAAGATTATCTTCTGCGCTAATAGATACAGCTTTGCCAAAGAATTCAAAGGGAGTAACATAGCTTCTATGGTATTCTCTAAAGGCAATCCAATCCATGTTGGGAGAAATGATGGCTCGCGTAGCATGAGGAAATTTATATACCTCTCTTTCATCCAAGCCTGACCTTGAAATTGACTTCAAAGTCAATACATCTCCAACATAGTCTGAAAAATATATTCGATTATCATTTCCAAAA
>CEOK01058614.1_pt1 | contig 17500 bp, 13 predicted proteins | sample 427001 | NCBI WGS metagenome assembly CEOK01 (sample SAMEA2591108, study PRJEB7988) | marine metagenome | isolation source: saline water (ENVO:00002010), including | reverse complement strand
AAATTTAGAAATTAAAATCATAAATGATAAACCAATAACAGCTCCAGGAATTGTATATCCAATAGACATTATTTTTTCTATAAACTTAGATAAATAAATACTATTAAATTTATTAAGAAAAATAAATATTAATGTAATAAAAACACAAATAGTAGCTGAAATAGACGAAAGGCATATTGAATTTAAGGTGACAAAAAATAAATGATTTAGTTCGGTTATAGTATTAATAGCATTAAAAATTAAATATGATACAGGTAAAATGAATCCAAAAAAAATTGGAATTGAAATAAATAGAAATGGGAAAAATTTACTATTTAATTTTTTAAGTCTATTATGTGAATTATTTTGGCTAAAAAAATAAAATCTTGATTTATTATATATTCTGTTTTCTATCAATGATAAAAATAAAATAATAGTTAATAAAAATAAAGATAATATTACAGCAGATTTTTCACTTCCCATGGAAAACCATAATCTAAATATTCCTGATGTAAAAGTATTAACTCCAAAATATACAACTGCACCATAATCATTCAAAACTTCCATAATAATCAAAAATGAACCTAATAAAAGTGCAGGTCTTGAAAGTGGTAATAATAATTTATAAAAAAAATAAAAATCAGACATTCCAAGATTTTCTGCTTTATTGCTATAAGTACTCCCAATCATACTAAAAGCTATTCTAGTTGAAGCATATAAATATGGATATAATGATAATGCTAAAATAATTCCTAACACTTCGATTTGTAGATAATCATTATTTATAATATAACTGAAATCTTTGAGATACTTCCTAAAAAAAAATTGTATTGGACCAGTAAAACTTAAAATATCACCATATGTATAAGCCATAATATATGTTGGAACAGATAAAGGTAAGTATAATAAAATATCTAATAAATTTCTAAATTTAAACTTATGAGTACTTATTATCCATGAAGGTATAATTGAAAAAAAAATTGAAAAAAATAATGTTAGAAAAATTAAATAAATAGTATTGAAAGAATAATCATATAAATGAATTTCTAATAAGTATGATAGCTCTTTAGAAATGAAATCAATAGAGTTAAATAATAAAAATATTATTGGGGATAATAAAAATATTAAAATCAATAGAGAAATTATAATATGTAAAATATTTAACCTTAAAAATTTCATGAGTTATTTCCATCCTGATTTATCAAAAATTTTAATAGCTTCATCTCTATAAACTCCAAGTAAATTTAGATCAATTGAATCAATTAAAAATGTCCCCCAATTTTGCATTAAATTATTAAATTGAATATCATTATTTACAGGAAATTCATAAGAGGAATTACAATATAATTTTTGGGCATCACCGCTAATTAAATAATTTAATAGTTTTAGTGCATTATCATAATTTGGTGAATTTTTAAGTATTCCTGCCCCAGATATATTTACATGAACTCCACTATCATTATTTTGATTTGGAAAAAAAATATCAACAGATTTTCCAGCATTAACTTCTTCTTCTTTATCAGAATTTAATAATAATCCTAGATAATAAGTATTTATTAAAGCTAAGTCTCCTTCACCTGCATAAATTGCTTTAACTTGGTCTCTATCGTTTCCTTTTGGAGACCTTGCGAAGTTATTAACCACTCCTCTAGCCCACAATAAAGAATTCTCAATCCCTTTATGAGCAATCACCGATGATAGAAAAGCTTGATTATAACTATTTGAGGATGACCTAATTAATAATCTATTTTTCCATTTTGATGAGCTTAAATCTTCATATGTTGATAATTCATCTCGTGATACTCTATCTTTACTAAAAACTATAACTCTTGCTCTGTAAGTTAATGGAATCCAACAAGAATCTTTATCTAGTAAAACATCCTTAAGTTTAAAATTAAAATCTGAATAGTTTAATTTTTTTAGTAAATTTTGTTTTTTTGCTTTATATAGTTTGCCGGCATCAACAGAAATAAAAATATCAGCTGGACAATTTTTTGCTTCATTTTTAATTCTTTCGATTAGTTCATCTGCATTTGATTTCACAACATTAACTTTAATTCCTGTTAAATTTGTAAAATTTTCAAATTGTTTTTTGTCAACTGAATAATGTCTTTGAGTATATAAATTTACTTCTTGAACCTTTTTTTTTGAATTTATGCAAGAAGAAAATAATATTGATATAAAAATTATATGATAATAAAATATTTTCATTTTACTTTAGTTTAATATTAATAGTAAATTTTTTTAACTTTCTTTTGATTAAACATTGTATTGTATCACCAGGATCAAACTGACAAATTTTTTCTTGTAATTCACTTACAGAATTAATATTAATATTATTTATTGCTAATATTACATCTAAATCTTTAATTCCGGATTCAATAGCAGAACCATTTTCAATTACTTTAGATATTAGGACGCCCTTATTATTGTCAAGATCGTATTTTTCTGAAATAAAATTATTTATATCTTGTACTTGGACACCAATAAAAGCTCGTCTAACATATCCAAATTCTTTCAAATCTTCAACTACATTATAAACTAAATTGCTTGGAATAGAAAAACCATAACCGGTATAACTTCCTGTATTAGACTGGATAGCAGTATTCAATCCAATTAATTCACCCTCTAAATTAACTAATGCTCCACCTGAATTACCAGGATTTATAACTGCATCAGTTTGAATAAACGATTCAACTGCCCTTGGGTTGTGGAGAATATTTATATTTCTTGATTTTGCACTAACAATACCAGCAGTAACAGTAGAATTTAAATTATATGGATTACCAACAGCAAGTACCCATTCACCAACTTTAACTTTATCAGAGTTATAAAATTCTATTGCATCTAAATTATTTGAATTAATTTTCAATAAAGCAATGTCAGTATTCTCATCACCAGCAATATATTCTGCTTCATATTTATCTTTATTATTCAAGGTAACAAAAATTTGTTTTGAATCACTCACAACATGAAAATTAGTAACAATATAACCATCATTTGAAACTATTACACCAGAACCAGAAGACATTTGTTCTCTTGGATCATTAAAATATAAATTTCCAAAAAAAGGATCATAATATCTGTATAAATTTTCTTTAATTTCGACTGATTCTATGTGAACTACAGATGACAGACTTTTTTCTGAAGCTTGGACAAAATTTGGCAAAACCTGAGAATTAATTTCATAGAAAACAAATAATATTAAGAATGTAATTATATATAATTTTTTCATTTTTTTTATAAAATTAATTAATAACAATAACCTATTTTTTCAGATAATTTAACTTTACTTTTAACAAAAGATCCTTTACCAAAAGCAACTAAAACTCCTTGGGAATTATATGCAAAAGATTCTGAATGAAAGATATTCTTAGTGTTGGATATAACGTTTCCAATTGCTCTAATATTGCCTTGACTTACAGGTTTAATTATTGAAATATTAAAATTTAAAGTTAACAGAAAAAAATCTTCCGACAATGAATGAGATGAAAAAAAAGCTGCGTCATCTAATAACTTAAAGTATACAAAACCATGAATGGCATTTAAAGAGTGAAAAAAAATTTTATTGGTAGGGGAAGTTATTACAGATTTTTTATTTGAAATTTTAATTTTTGTATTATGAAAAATATGTTTATTTAAATTCGCATTTAAATACATATTTTCTAATTTAGAGTAATGATCGTTCATAAACTTTGATTTAAGAAAACCAACTATGTTTTCCAAATTGATTTTTAGTTATTTTTTTATTATTATTCATATAAAAATCTAAACCATTTAAAACTGAACTTAAATAGGACTTTAACTTTGGAATAATATATAATTTGTATGGTATATAACTTATGAATCTGGGGATTTTTTTTAATAAATAAGGATAAATAGAAATTTTAATATAATTTTTTCCATATTCGTTATATAAACTCCATTCAACATAAGATAATTTAGATTTATTTGAACCAATTGTGAGGGTATATCCTTTGTTTTTATGCCAAGATAAAAAAGTCCTAGTATAACATCTTCCATTGAGATATATCAACAAATCTGAGGAATTCACCCCACACCAATCAATAATTTTATTTGTTTTACAAAAGGGATGAAATAGTTCAAGATTATTTTTTGATGATATTACATCCCAAATTTCATTTAAAGGGAATTTTAATTGTTTTTTTAAACTTATTTCCCATGTTTTTGGTTTGGACTGAATCATATTAATAATTTAAATTAATAAGAGAATCTTCATATTCATAAAAGATTTGCTTCGAATTTTGTGGAATTATTAAACTTGAAATATTATAACAAAATTCACCAAATAAAAGAGCAAAACACCCGTCATTATTTGCTTCATGACTTAATTTTAAAATTATTGAGTCATTTGATATATTATGTTTAGATAATAACTCAAAGTAATGTGGTTCACAACCTCCACCGTATGACAAGTTAATTTTTAAAAATAATCCTTCAATATTTACTGAATCTAAACCATATGGATCAAAAGCAAAGTTGTTAAAATCTGATTCTATTAAAATTGAATCACAATTATTATTATTTGAAATTCTATTGCAAGCAATAAAGGTTGAAATAAAGACAAATAAAATTATAAATCTAGTTATAAACATATATATAAATATTTAAAGATAAGGCTACAAATAACCAAATTAAATAAGGTAAAATTAATAAAGAATAAAATTTCATATAATTAAAATATTTGATAAAAAAATAAAATAAGGATATAATTAGTATAAAAATTATAAAAATTCCAGTTATGATATAATTTAACTTAAAAAAAATAAAACTCCATGATGAGTTTAGAGATAATTGCAATATATAATTTAATAAAACTTTAATTTTAATAGATACTTTGAAAAATAAAATAGTTATGTAAAATGAGTACAAAAAAAATATTAGAGACCAAATGAATTTGAATGTCCAATTAGGTGGGGTCCAAAATGGTTTCGTTAGTGAACTATACCATTCATAAGGGAATTCCTTTAATGAAAAACTTCCTAAAAACAAAAAGAAAAAGTTTATTAGTAAGTAAAATGGGAAATTTTTTAACAATAGATTAGGTTCTAAAAATTAAATGCGGAGAGAGAGGGATTCGAACCCCCGGTACCTCGCGGTACAATGGTTTTCAAGACCACCGCATTCGACCACTCTGCCATCTCTCCTTAAAATTTCAATACAAATATAATTTAATTAATTATATGCTAACAAAATTATTTAAATTTACTTCAAATAAAAAAAATTGAAATATAAATTAAAAATACTAATATTATTTTCTCATGTTATTATTAATATCCTATTAAATAACAATCTTTATTGTCAGATTACCAAAGCAAACTTTAACTTTTACCAATTTGAAAATAATTCAAAACAAAAATATTTAGAATATTATTTATCATTTAACAGTAATAATTTAAATTTTGTACTAAATGATTCATCAATTTATCAAGCATTTGTAAATGTTAATATTAAAATTAAAAACTCAAATACTGAAATATATTCTGATGAGTATACTTTTGTTACTCCTAAAAATAAAACTATTCCTTTAAAAAATATTTTTATCGAGAAAAAAAAAATATTTATTAATAATGGTGACTATATCATGGACATAATGATAAAAGATGAAAATTCAAATAGCAACGAAGTTATTTCTAATCACAATTTTAAAATTATAGATTATGAAAAAAATATTTATATATCAGATATCATTTTAATAGAAAAATATAATATTGATGAAAGTAATAGCAAACTTAACAAAAATGGAGTAAATATAATTCCAATTTTTTATGAAAAGAATGTATTCATAAATGACTATATTAAACAATTATACTTCTATTTTGAGTGGTATAACTTAAGAAATAATATTAATGAATCAGAAAATTATATGATTAGTTATCACATTGAAGATAGTCAATATAATAAAATTTTAAATCAATTTTTTATTTTAAAAAGAAAAAAAATATCTGATAATAACATTTTATTTTCAGGATTTAATATTGAAAATTTAAGATCAGGTAACTACAATTTTGTTGCAAGAATATTAGATAGCTTAGGGACTGAACTCTGTAGAAAAAAAGTTTTTTTTCAAAGAAAAAATTCAAAAAAAAATAATTTGTCATTTTATGATTCTAAAAATAATTTTTATGCAGAAATAAATAATATTGAATTAATGGCTGAATATATTTCTTCAGTATATCCAATATTTGACGAAATTGAAGTAATGTTTGCTGAAAATCAACTTAAAAATTGGAATTTAGAACAAATGAAAGATTTTTTATATAATTTTTGGAAAACTAAAAATCCACTTAAACCAAAATTAGAATGGGACAAATATCAAAAAAAAGTCTCTTTAGTTAATTCACAATTTAGTTACAGAAACATAAAAGGATTTGCAACATCTCAGGGTAAGGTATATCTAAAATACGGTGAACCAAATTCAATAGAAAAATATCCTCAAACAAGTAATCACAAGAGATATCAAATATGGAATTACAATAAAATTAAAAATCAAACTAATCAAATTTTTATTTTTATTGAAAATATTAATGACTATGATAATTTTAATTTAATTCATTCAACAGTTTCGGGGGAAATTAACAATATAAATTGGCAGAAAAGTATTCTTAGATGAGAAAAGTGTTAATTAAAGTTTTGATATTAATATTGAGTAAAATACCCTTATTTTTTCTTTTCAAAATTTCTAGGATACTTTATTTTATTACTTATTATATTTTTAAATACAGGAAAAATATTGTTTATAATAACTTAAAAAGAAGTTTTCCCAAAAAAGATAACTCTCAAATTATTAACATTCAAAAAAATTCAATAAAACACTTTTGCGATATAATAGTGGAGATAATTTATTCATTTTCAATTTCTAAAAATGAACTAATTAAAAGAGTAAAAATTAAAAATAAAAAAATATTTAAAGAAATCGATAGTAATTTAAATGGTTCTATATTAATTGGAGCTCACTATAACAATTGGGAATGGATGGGATTATTATTATCTGTATATTTTTCCAAAAAAATTAATTTTGCTTATAAACCATTGTCTAATAAAATTTTAAATGAAATTTTACTTCAATCAAGAAAAAGATTTGATGGTAATCCAATAAATATGAAAGATTTTGCTAGAGTAACACTTGAAGATTCTAAAAATTTAAGTGTATTTCTTTGTGATCAATCTCCAAGAAAAAAAGAAATTAATTTCTTTTGTGATTTCTTAAATCAAAAGACCCCAGTCTACATTGGGCCTGAAAAAATATCTATTAAAAAAAAACAAGATATATATTTTATAATTTTAAAAAAAATAAAAAGAGGTTACTATGAAATAGATTTAAAAAAAATCAAAAAAAATAATTTAAATTTTGGAGAAATAACTAAATTACATGTAAAAGAACTTGAAAAATTAATTTTAAACAATCCAAATCACTGGCTATGGACGCACAGAAGATGGAAGTTCCAAAAAAAAATATAGGTGTTTTAATACTAAATTGGAACGGTGAAAAACTATTGAAAAGATTTTTGGACAATATTTTTTATGAATCTAATGAATTTTCAGATGTTATCCTAGTTGATAATGCATCTAACGATGATTCTGTAGATTATGTCACAAATAACTTTCCTGATATAAAAATTATTCAATTAGATAAAAATTATGGCTATGCAGCAGGATATAACATTGCAATTAAAAAAATCAATTATGAATTTATAGTATTACTTAATTCGGACGTAAAAGTGACTAGTAACTGGTTATTTAAACCAATTAGTTTTTTAAAAAATAATAATAATTATGCTGCATGCCAACCAAAAATAAAGGATATTAATGATAATGAAAAATTTGAGTACTCAGGAGCCAATGGTGGATTTATAGATATTTTTGGTTATCCCTTTTGTAGGGGAAGAATATTTGACAATATAGAAATTGACAAAAAACAATATGATAATAATATTGACATATTTTGGGCTAGTGGAACAGCTTTATTTATAAAAAGAAAAATATTTATTGAAATAGGAGGATTTGATGAAAGTTTTTTTGCACATCAAGAAGAAATCGACTTGTGCTGGAGGTTAATTAATAATAATTACAAAATATCATCAATACCAGAGTCAGTAGTATATCATCTTGGAGGGGGAACATTAAATAAAAGTAAACCAAGGAAAACATTCCTAAATTTTCGAAATAATCTTAAAATGATGTTTAAGAATTTACCATTTCACTTATTACCGATTTTAATTTTGAGAAATATTATAGATTTAATTGCAATTTTAAACTATTTAGCAAAGTTTAAATTCATGCACGCATTTTCAATTATTTTAGGTTATATTTCTTTTTATATGACCATACCAAAATTGTTGATGGATAAAATATTTCTCAAAAAAAATAATTTTAAATTAGATAGAATTTACAAAAGATCAATAATACTAGATTATTTTATACTTAATAAGAAAGAATTTGGATTATTAGATAAAAAAAAACTAAATTAATTTTTTTCTACCTATAACGTATCTGGTTAAAACATCTTGAAAATTATCATCAGAATTTATACACTGAAAATCAATTTGATTTTTACCACATCTTATTTTTAATTCGCTAATAAATGAATTAATTTGATTTACATAATCATTTTTTATTAATCTGGGATTAACTTGTATTTTTTTTTCTGTTTCCATATCTAAAAACGATATATTGTCACTTTTAAAATTAAAATTAATTTCTTTTGATTTATTCACTACATGAAAAATGACTAATTCATTATTATTAAATTTTAAATGGTTTAAAGCGGTCATATATTCATCTACTTTTAATTGAACATCAAATAAATCTGTAAAAAAAATTATTAATGATCTTTTAGGGATTCTCTCTGACAAATCATGAATTATTTTTATATTATTAGTTAGATTTCTTTTTACTAGCAAATTGTTTTTTAAGATTTTTTCAAATTCAATAAAAATTCTATGTTGGTGGGATTTACTCGATTTTGCCCTTGTATGAAAGAATAAATTATCATTGAAAAATGAAATACCAAAAGCATCTCTTTGTTTTCTAAATAAATTCATTAACGAAGCTGCAGATATTAATGAAAAAAGCAATTTGTTTGGTGAATCAAAATCTATTTTATCAGGATTTGGATAAAACATTGATGAGGAACAATCAATTACTAAGTGGCATTTTAAATTAGTCTCTTCTTCAAATTTTTTAATATATAACTTATCAGATTTTCCATATAGTTTCCAATCTATGTGTTTTGTACTCTCTCCAGTATTATATATTCTGTGTTCAGAAAATTCAACAGAATAACCATGAAAGGGACTTTTATGTAATCCAGTTATGTAACCTTCAACTATATGTCTTGCATAGAAATCTAAATTATCAACAAAAGATAAATTTGGATTAGTAATATATTTCATTTATTTTTTTTAAACTTAATATCAAATTAATGAATCAAGTTTTCGAGCGAGATCTTTTTTTGGTGATAATCCAACATTTTTATCAACAACTTCCCCATTTTTAAAAAAAAGAATAGTTGGTATATTTCTTATTCCAAATCTTGACGAAATTTCTTGTTCATTGTCAACATTAACTTTTCCAACAATAGCCTTTCCCTCATAGTCATTACTCAATTCGTCAATAACTGGACCTACCATTCTACAAGGTCCGCACCACTCAGCCCAAAAGTCAATTAAAACAGGCTTATCATTTTTAAGTACTAATTCCTCGAAATTATTTGATGTTATTTCTAATGCCATTTTGGTGTTTTTTTAATTATTATTTATGCAAATATTACAATTTTTATATTATAATCAATAATTTAATTCAATTTATATTCAACATTTATAATTTGACTTAATTGGTTTATAAATTCTTTTGAAATTTTTACTCGATATGACCTGGATATAAAATCTAAAGAATTATTAATTTCGTCACTATCAAAAACATTTAGTTTTAATTTATGTTTTCCTTTATGATTAACTAAAACTTTAATTAACTTATTTACAAATATATTATCAATATCATTTAAATCTATTCTGAGTGTTATACTATTTGTCATTTTTTCAAAAACATTTGATAATTGATTTATAGACAAAATTTTAATCTCTAAATTATTATCCCAGCTTCTCTTTTGAACTCTTGCAGATACAAATAAAAAAGCACCTTCTAAAAGAAATTTAATAAATTTTGTATAGTCGTTTCTAAATAGCAGAAATTCTTTTGAGTCAGTATAATCTTCAATAGAAAAAATACAATAAGGGTTACCTTTTTTATCAACCTTTTCTTCAAGACTAGTTATAACACCAGCAAAATTTAAAATTTTATTATTTAATAAATTTAAATCATCAAAATCTATAATGTTATGATTGCAATTATATTTAATTTCTAACTTGTAGTCGTCAAGAGGATGACCAGAAATATACATACCAATTACTTCTTTTTCTCTTGCCAGAAGATCTAATCTGTCCCATTCATCAATTTTTGGATAATCAGGTTCAATAATTTTAAAATCACTTGATCCCCCAAATAAATCTGGGGGAGCATTAAGATTTTCTTTATAAAGAACTCCAAAATTAATGGCTTTTGAAATAAAATTTACACCCTTTTCATCTTCAAAAAAATAAACTGATCTTTTTTTATTATAAAAATTATCAAAAGCACCAGCAAGAGCAAGATTTTCAAGGGTACGCTTATTAACGATTCTGTGATTTACTGATTTTGTAATTGAAAAAATATTTTTGAAATTTCCATTAGATTCTCGCGATTGAATAATATTTTCAACTGCATTTTCTCCCACACCTTTTACAGCTCCTAAACCAAATCTAATTTTACCTTGTTTATTTACATCAAAGGTATAAAAAGATTCATTAATATCAGGACCTAAAACAGATAGTCCAATTCTTTTACATTCTTCCATAAAAAAGGTGATTTTTTTTAAATCATTCATATTATGAGTTAATACACAAGCCATATATTCTGCAGGATAATTAGCTTTTAAATATGCTGTTTGAAATGCGATGACAGAATAACAAGTAGAATGAGACTTATTGAAAGCGTATGCTGCAAATGATTCCCAATCTTTCCAAATTTTTTTTGAAATAATTTGATCATGACCATTTTTTTTACACCCATTTATAAAATTTGTCTTCATTGTTTCTAAAAGTGAAAGATCTTTTTTACCCATTGCTTTTCTCAGTGTATCAGCTTCACCTTTTGAGAAATTAGCTAACTTTTGAGACAATAACATAACTTGTTCCTGATAAACAGTAATACCATAGGTCTCAGATAAAAACTCTTCCATACCATCTAAATCATATTTTATTTCTTCCCTACCATGTTTTCTGGAAATAAAATTTGGAATATATTCAAGAGGTCCTGGTCTATAAAGAGCATTCATTGCAATTAAATCATCAAACTTGTCTGGTTTAAGTGATCTTAAATGTTTTTGCATACCAGGTGATTCAAATTGAAATGTTGCATTAGTATTTCCTTTTTGATAAAGTTTAAGAGTTTTCTCATCATTCAATGGAATATTATCTATGTCTAAAATAATATTTTTATTTTTTTTAATTAATAAAATACAGTCTTTGATTATACTTAATGTTTTTAAGCCAAGAAAGTCCATTTTTAACAAACCTGCGTTCTCAACAACAGAATTATCAAATTGAGTAACCAGTAATGAAGAATCTTTTGTAGTTGAAACTGGAATATGATTTAAAATATTATCAGGAGTAATAATTATTCCACATGCGTGAATACCTGAATTTCTAATAGATCCCTCTAATTTAATTGATTCATCAATTACCATTTTATATTTTGAGTTATCATTTATTAAAGATTTAAGTTGATTTGCCAACTTAGAATCATCACTGCTAAATTGAGTTGTTAATTCTTTATTAGTTAGTTTAAATATATTTTTTAAAGAAATATTTGGTACTAATTTGGCTAATTTATCGGCTTCATATAATGGTAAATCTAAAACTCGCGAAACATCTCTAATTGAAGACTTTCCTCCCATTCTACCAAATGTAATTATCTGAGCTACCTGATTATACCCATATTTTCTTAAAACAAAATCAATTATTTTTGATCTACCTTCGTCATCGAAATCAATATCAATATCGGGTAGTGAAATCCTATCAGGATTAAGAAATCTTTCAAAAAGTAAATTATATTTAATTGGATCAACATTAGTTATACCAATACAGTATGCAACGACTGAACCTGCTGCTGAACCTCTACCTGGACCTACAGAAACACCTAATCTTCTTGCTTCATTTGTGAAATCTTGAACAATTAAAAAATAACCAGGATAACCAATATTTTTAATAGTTAAAAGTTCATAATTTAATCTATCAATGATTTTATCATCAATTTTATTATATCTTTTCTTAGCACCCTTATAAGCTAAGTGTTTTAAATATAAGTTCTCTCCATCTTTTTCATCAAAATTTTTAGTATTGATTTTGAAACTAGAAGGAATTTCAAACATAGGAAGGAGAACATCCTTTTTAAGTGAGTATGTACTAATTTTATCTATAATTTCATTGAGTGATTCAAATGATAATGGTAAATCATTAAATAATTTAGTAACTTCCTCTTTATTTTTAAAATAAAATTCATTAGAAGTTAAACCAAATCTATTTTGTCGACCTAAACCAATATTTGTTTTTTTTAACTCAGCATTTTTAATACATAACAATATGTCATGTGAATTAAAATCATCTTTATCAAGATAATAAATTATATTCGAAGGAAAACATTTTACATTATATTTATCAGAAAAAGACAATAATATTTCATTTACAATTTTTTCTTCATCAATATTATTTCTATTTATCTCAATATAAAAATCATTACCAAAATGCTTATTATACCATTGAAAAATTTTTTCAGCTTTAATTTTACCAAAATTCAAAATTGTATATGGAATTTCAGCTTCTAAATTTCCTGTGGTTATAATTAAATCATCTTTATACTGTAGTAATAGATCTTTGTCAATTCTTGGAACACCGGAGTAATATCCATCTATATAACCATAGGAACATAATTTTGACAAATTCTTAAATCCATTGAGGTTCTTAGCAAGAATAACTATCAAATACCTTCTGTCTGGATCATCTTTTGTATATTTTTTTTTCTTATGATCTTCAGTAATATAAAGCTCACAACCTAAAATTGGTTTAATATTTTTTTTAATGGCATAATTTATAAAATGGAATGCCCCAGACATATTAAATCTATCAGTTAAACCAATTGCTTTCATTTTAAAAGAAACTGCCTTATCTATCAAATTTTCAATTGATGGTTTAGCTTCTAAAATTGAAAATGTAGAATGACATCTTAAATTTGAAAAATCAAAAGACTTAATATTTGAATTATTTTTTTTAATATTATTTACTTCATCACTATCTACAGCAATATTTTTCTTAATAGATTTTACTCCTATCAAGCTTATTTGACTTTTATTTATAGAATTGAATTTTTTAGTATATTCAGTATCTTTATTAAACAAACCTGGTTTAATTACCCCTAACCTAATCATTTCGAAAAAGCATCTTGATGTAGCATCTACATCTATAGATGCATCATGAGCATTATCAATATCCGAATTAAAAAGCTTGGTATATAATTCATTTAGTGTGGGCCATTTGTATTTACCATATTTAACAGAAGGGATTGCACAATAATTTGTTCCAACTGATTTAGTATCAATTTTAGTAAAAAACAATAATTTGTTATCAACATTATATCTGAAAAATTCAGAAAGAAGAATATTAATATCAAATTGTATGTTGTGGCCTACAATAATTTCTGTTGATGATAAGACTCTTTTAAAATCATCTAAAATAAGGATAATATCTTTCCCAAATCTATTTGCATAGTTTGTCGAAATACCATGTATTTTTTCAGAATTATAAGGGATGTCATATCCATCAGGTTTAATTATATAATTTTTACTTTCAATTAAAGATCCAAATTCATCATGAAGTTGCCATGCAATTTGGACCATTCTTGGCCAATTTTCTAAATCAGAAATTGGTGCTCTAAAGTTCTTTGGTAATCCGGTAGTCTCAGTATCAAATATTAAAAACATTTTTGTAATTTAATATTTTTTTAATTTATTTAAAATTTATTTTTGTAAAATAATTATATAAAATGAAACTTATTGAAATAAAAAATATTTGTAAAAATTACAATAGTAATAATGTTTTAAATAATATATCATTTGATATATTACGTGGAGAAATGATCTCTATAGTTGGTAAATCAGGTGCAGGAAAAAGTACCTTACTTCATATTATTGGTACAATAAAAAAATTTGATAAAGGTTCTATCATTATTAACGGAAAAAATATTAATTATAATAATTCTGATGAAATTAGTAAAATTAGAAATACTAATATTGGATTTGTTTTTCAAAATAACCAGCTTTTACCAGAATTTACTTCAATTGAAAATGTTTGTATTCCTGCTATGATAAAAAAAGATAACTTTAAAACCTCAAAACTAAAAGCAAAAAAGTTGTTCGATTTATTAGATATATCCTCAAAATCTGATAAAAAACCAAATGAACTTTCCTCTGGAGAACAACAAAGAGTTGCCATTGCAAGGGCATTAATAAATGATCCATTGATAATTTTAGCTGATGAACCAACTGGAAATCTTGATAAAGAAAATTCAAATACAATATATTCACTCTTTAAAAAATTAAATAAAGAATTAAATCAAACTTTTGCAATAGTTACTCATGATAATGAAATTCCAAAGTTCTGTGATTCAGTATACGAAATAAAGAATAGAAAATTAATGAAAATCAAATAATGAAGAAGGATTTATTAAAGGAGTTTTTAGATAAAAAAGTCATTGAATTTGAGAATATAAATTTCATTAAAAAAGATCCAATACAAATTCCTCATAGATTTGTTAAAAAAAAAGATATAGAAATTTCTGCTTTTTTAACTGCTATACTATCTTGGGGAAGAAGAGAAACAATAATTGAGAATAGTCTTCATTTGATGAATATAATGGATAATTCACCATATGATTACATTCTTAATCATACTGAAATTGATCTAAAAAAGATAATTAATTTTAAACACAGGACTTTTAATGAAGCTGATTTAAAAGTATTTATAAAAGCTCTTAAAAATATATATATAAACCACAGTGGCCTAGAAAAATGTTTTGAAACTAATGAACAAAAAGTATATAATATTATAACTAATTTTAAATTAAAATTTTTCGAAAAATATCAATTTAGTAGAACTCATAAACATATCTCCGAACCAAAAAATGGGTCTGCATGTAAACGAATTATGATGTTTTTAAGATGGATGGTGAGAAGTAAAAATAAAGGAGTCGATTTTGAAATCTGGAAATCACTAAAACCAAGTCAATTGTATTGTCCGCTTGATATTCATTCTGCAAGAATATCTAGAAAATTGGGATTAATTAAAAGGAAAAATAATGATTGGAAAACATTAATTGAACTAGATAAAAATTTAAGCAAATTTTGTCCAGATGATCCTGCTAAATATGATTTTGCATTATTTGGGATTGGCATTAATTAATATTTTTTATTGTTAAATATTAAAAAAAAAGTTAGTTTTGCTTTTTGATGAATTTTAATAATCCTAATTTTCTATTCTTTATACCCGCAATAGCGATTCCTATTTTAATTCACTTTATTTCATTAAAAAAAAAAGAAACAGAATTATTCTCAAATGTTAATTTTTTAGAAAAAATTGAGTTAATTAGAAGGAGAAAATCCTTCTTGGAAAATTTGATTTTACTAATTACTAGAATTTTAATTTTTTTACTTATAATTTTCGCATTTTCTGATCCAGTTAAAAAAAATACCTCATTAAATACAATTGATAACATAATTTTATATGTAGATAATTCTCATTCAATGTCTGTATCCAACGACAATGGAATAATATTTGAACAAGCTAAAAATATAGCTAGAAATATCATTCAAAATGAAAATCGCAATAAAAAGTATTTATTTATTGATAACAACTTTAACATATCAAATGAAAAATTAATAAGTTCTAAAAAAGTATTAGAAAAAATCGATCAGCTTCAAATAACATCAAAATCACTAAATTTTAAAGATATTTTAGAAAAAAAAAAAATTATGAAAAATTACACAAATTCAACAAAACTTTTTTTCATAAGTGACTTTCAAAATATTAGAATGAATGAATTATTTGATTTAAAGCCAAAAATAGAAATAAATTTAATTCATTTAGAACAAAATAAATTTTATAATCTTTCATTAGATACTTGTTATGTATCAAATAATGAAAATTTTAACTCAAATTACCAGCTATCTTACAAAATAACTAATCATTCAGATAAAGATTTTTTTAACATACCTGTCAAATTAGATATTAATGCACAAAAAAAGGGAATATCATCTATCAATATCAAATCAAGAACATCATCAGTAGGAAAAATAAATTTTAAAAGTTATGATGAAAAAAAAGAATGTTTACTTACTATTAACGACAAAATCTTAATTTTTGATAATGAATTATATTTTAATTTAAATGATAATATAAAAAAAAGGGTATTGATCATATCTGATTCTATTTTAGAGAACAATGATCCTGTTATAAGTATATATAAAGATAGTATTTTTAAATATGAAAATCATTTAGTTAAAAGATTTAATAATATTGACTTGAATCAATTTGATTTAATAATTTTAAATTCTATCTATGAATTAAAAAACATAAACTACAATAAAATCCTAAAATATTTGAGTACTAATAAAAATTTATTTATAATTCCTCATCCTAAACATAATTCAGAGAATAATTTTTTTTTAAAAAAAATTAATCTACCCACATTAAAAAAATTAATTATTGGTGATTTCTATATTTCTGATATAAATTTTGAAAACAAAGTATTTAAAAATGTTTTTTCAAAAAAACTTGAACAAAATTCTCTTCCTAAAGTTTATAAATACTTTGAAATTGAAAATAAACATATATATGGTGAAATTTTAATACAAATTAATAATGGTGATCCATTTATATTATCAAGTTCAAATCCTGGTAAAAGTTACATTATAACCTCTCCACTTATGAGTTCATTCAATCAACTTTATATGAATTCTATTTTTATTCCCTTAATGTATAATATAACTATGAAAGAAAATCCAAAAGGTTACTACACAGTAGGATATGATAATGTACAAATAATCGAAAATGAAAAAAATTTGAAATTAACAGGCAGTAAATATGAGTTTTTTCCTAATGCTTACAGTAAAAATAATACTTTTAAAGTTAATCTTGGAGAAATTGTATTTAAAAGCGGATTTTTTAAACTAAAAAATAATGAAATGGAAAAAAATATTGCCTACAATTATGACAGAATTGAAAGCAAAAATAATTTTTTAACAAAAAATGATTTAGAAAAAATTTCTAAAAATAATGATAAAATAAATTTTTATTTTGATAATAAGAAAATACCTAATTTCAAGGAATCCTCAAGTAAAAATTTATTGTGG
>CEOK01144485.1_pt1 | contig 17507 bp, 14 predicted proteins | sample 427001 | NCBI WGS metagenome assembly CEOK01 (sample SAMEA2591108, study PRJEB7988) | marine metagenome | isolation source: saline water (ENVO:00002010), including | reverse complement strand
ATCTTCAACATGTGAAAAAAAAGCTTTGCTATCTTGCATACTGGGATCATAAAACCAGTTTTTCCTAAACATGTAAGAGCCGCGGTTAGGCCAATGTAACTGGTATATATCAATATAGTCTGTGTTTAGAGACCTGAGAGAGTTTTCAATTGCTAATCTTATTGTTTTTGCTGTTATAGGTGCTCCTTCTCGCACGAAACTGTGCCCCTCACCTGTTACTTTAGTAGCAATAACAAGTTCGCTCCGGCGACCTTTCATTCCAGGCCATTCTCCTATTACACGTTCTGTATCACCGGATGTTTCAGCTCTCATCGGATTTGTTGGATACATCTCAGCTGTATCAATAAAATTAATTCCACTGGCAAGTGCAGTGTCAATTTGACGCCAACCATCTTCTGGTGTTGTTTGCTCACCCCATGTCATAGAGCCAAGACATAACTTGCTGACTTCAAGGGATGACCAGCCCAACTTTTTCTTTTGAACCATAACTTCTACTCATCAACATTAAAAAAATAAAAAGTTTAACTAATAAAATTCATTAATATTTCAATAATTTTCTATTTCGCAGCGAACTTCGCCAAGCTCTCCGAAATCAGCAATTATTTTATCGCTCATTTTTAACGGTATGGGTTGAGTGGTAGTGCCTGTTGTAACAAAATCACCTTCTTTTATGACAAACTTCCTTTTTGAAGCCTCATTAAGAAACCACAATAAAGCGTTAATTGGACCACCTAAAACGTTAGAACCAACGCCCTCAAATTTAGATTTTGATCCTATCCACCCAACTACTTTATGTTGCGAGAGTTCCAAATGTCGCCAAATTTCAGGAGCGGTAGGTCCAAGCATAAATTCGTGAGCACAGGCATTGTCTGCTATTAAAGATAATTCGCCTGCAGTTTCAAATTTCATAAAGCGTGAATTTGGAAATTCTAAACCAAGCTTTAATTCTGATACAAGTCCCATCGCCTCTTCCTTCGTATAAGACCGATCTCTTGGTTCAATCCTCTGATTAAATACAAATACAAATTCAGGCTCAGCAACCATCATATTATTCGCTTTCGTCATCACAAATTGACCCAAACTAAGAGACATTTTAGACGTTATTCGACCAACAATTGGTCCGGAAACACCTATATGTTTTTGTCCCGCTATACTAGTTGCAGCGAGCTTCCAGCCAACTCGCGGATTATTTGATGTTTCGATATAGGCCTGCACTGTATATGCCTCTTTCAATGTGGATGGAATTAATGTGTCAGGAAGCTGTGTTATTGTGCTCCCCTCTTCTACACAATTCTTTAGTAAATCAGCTGCTTCTTTATACTTATCCATAATTTCTCTCCAAGCGTTTCCCAGACAAAAGGGATGAAAGCAGTATCTAACGCACATGCCAAACTGTCTGTTTTTTCTTGTCTAATCCATAAGGTTTTGTAGTTTCTATTTTTGTGGCATCCTAAAAATAGGAGGCTTAAACCTCTTTGTACAAAATTAACTCAAAAATAACAGACAACGATGAATTGGAGTAATCTTTAATGGCGACAATTGGCTTTGTAGGTTTAGGCACTATGGGTTTATGCATGGCAAGAAACCTCATAAAAAATGGCCATCAAGTTATCGGTTTTGATTTCTCTGAAATGGCTATGAATGCACATACTAAGAATGGAGGTGAAGCAGCCAGTTCTGCAGCTGAAGCATCCAAAAATGCCAACTTTGCAATTACAATGCTTCCAAATGGCAAAGCAACAAAAGAAGCTGTTTTGGGAGCTGATGGCATAATAGAAAAATTGCCAAAAGATAGTTTGATTATTGATATGTCTACTATACACCCATTAGAAACAGATCAAATAAGGGAAGATTTAAAGCGCAATTCTTTTTCAATGGTCGATGCTCCTGTTGGCAGAACGTCCGTTGAGGCGGAAAAGGGGCAATCGTTGTTCATGGTTGGCGCTGAAAAACAAGATTTCAAAAATGCTGAACCTATTCTTGCTTGTATGGGTGATACAATAATTGACTGTGGTGGCCCTGGAACAGGTTCTAGAATGAAAATTGTCAATAATTTAATGACAACATCACTTAATGTACTCACAGCGCAAGTTTTAACCTTTTCAGATGCAACTGGGTTAGACCGAGATATTGCACTAGAAGTAATGGAAGGAACAGCTGCAGGAAGAGGTCATATGAGTACAACATACCCTTCAAAGGTACTCAAAGGGGATTTAGACCCAGCTTTTATGATTGACCTTGCCAAGAAAGACTTAGACATTGCCATTAAATTTTCCGAAGTTCTTGGGGTTCCTATTTCCTTAGCCTTGCAAGCTGAAAAAATTTACAAAGAAGCACAAGAAGATGGGCGAGGAGGTCAAGACTGGACCGCTATTTTCGATATGCTCCATAAAAAGAAATTCCCAGAATAAGCTTAATCTAAATAACCCTTGTGCTATCTGCGTAAAATCTTCAAGGAAGCTAAAACTATTTTAAAGGCAAGAACGAATTTAGAAAATGTGTTAAGTAAGATTCTTAATTAGAAGTGGTTTTCTATATTCTTCTATTTAATGATATTTAATTATTTTTTAGTCCTTTAAACTCAACTCAAATTATACGAATATTCCTATGCCAGTAAGCACGCTGGCTATTAATGCAATTAAAGCAAACACTGGGTTCCTAGATTTCCAAAGAAAATAGGACGAAAAGAGCGTTGCAGGAATCACACTAGACACACCAACTGCGATGCCAATCATTGTAATGCTTTCACCATACGATAAATTGTTTAAAAAAAAGAAAATATTTGGTGGTTCACTAATAAAGCTATTTGCCCAAATATCTTTTTTTGACTTGCCGTCGATAACTGACTTTAAAAGATAAGAAGCTGGAAGAGGTGAATTTCTTTCCAAGAAACTTATAATTGTACCTAACAACACAATTAGTGAAGAAATGATCGTTAACCAATAGATCGTTTGACCATAAATAATGCCGGAGATGGGTATCAATGATTTTTTATAAAGACGCATAAATTTCATATTCAGAAAAAAGGAATGTTTATATTGGTTAATGACTCAAAACCACGGACAATTAATTTAGCAGATGAACTCAATAAAATGACAATTAAAAGTAGTCGAACCCAGGAAGCCTTCAGAGATGCTAAAAGGCCTGCGCCAATAATCCCGCCAATAACCTGACCAAGCATCCACGGTGCAGCTATTATTCCAATTAATGCGCCAACATTTATATATGGCCAAATGGCAGCTGCATTTCCTAATGCAAGAAGCACCCCACTTGTTCCTGTTGCCACCTTTAAAGGAATATTCATCACAAGATTTAAAACTGGAACAACAGCCCAACCACCACCTAAACCGTAAAAGCCACCTGTAAAACCAATTAACAAGAAAAGAAAAATCGATAATTTAGTGTTATTTGCTCGATACTTTACAAAACTAGAAATTGTCTCTTCCCAATAGGTTTTCCGGAGCTTTAATTGCTTTGATAATTTGTCAGACTTATTCATGACTGGGTAATCAGATGTCCCGCTCTTAATTATAAAAATAGATGCGATAAGCATAAGCATTAATCCAAGCGATAAACGAACGATCCCATCAGATTTTTCACCAAAGCTACTTGCAAGATATATTGCAGCCATTGAACCAGACATCCCACCAACAATAATTGGCAAAGCGCCAAGAAGTACTAGCTTGATGTCTGCCAAACCTTTACGCATTAGCGGACCAGTAGAAATTAGACCACTAAACATAGCAACGATTAGCCCAGTCGAACGTATTAAAAGGGTATCAAAGGAAGTAAAAGCTAATAACAAAGGCGTAAAAATTACACCACCTCCAACACCGGCAATGACTGCCACAATGGCAATTAAGCTGCTTGCCAAGAATGAAATGACAATTATGTCAATTCCCGATAGAAATCCTTGCTCTCCAAAATCTGAGCCATCAAGCTGTATTTCCAGAAAAAAATAGCAGCACAATGTTGCTATCAGAAGTCCAAAAAGTTCTGGGTTATTTTTAATGTAATTCAAAGTTAGACGGCTCCAAATGATGGTCAAACGTATACCTTGAGGTTAGATAAAGTTTTTACCGATGAATAAACCAACAAAATTAAGTTTCAATGTATTTATGATGGAGAAAACTCATCAAAATCAATTTCACCTTCCATCATACTTTTTATTTTATGAAATGATAATTCAGGCAGGTCGGGTGGAACAGTTTCTACCCTTGGTAAACGCAGCCGCGATTTTGTTCCATCCACACCATCTCTGCGAACATAACGCTTTTCATCACCCTGGTAAGCGATATAATCCCAGGATGGCATTTCTCCAGGAGCAGATTTTATAAAGAGACGCCTTTGCTGACTTTCAATCACCTTCAACATCAATAGATCAGGATCATAGTCTTTCATTGCCTGTTTTTTCAGGTCATCAATAAGTTGCTTATAGTTTTGGTCCGTTGCAAGATTGTTAAGTTCGTCAGGATCAGAGACAAGGTCAAACAAAAGGTCTGGATGCCCATGAGTATACATAAATTTATAATTTCCTTTACGGACCATCCTCGCGGGAACACATGGTCCAATTGATAAGTAATCAGCTATTGCGCAATCAGGCCAATCCTTTTCATTACCCTCTAGAAGAGAGCCAAGATCATTGCCTGCTAAACCTGAAATAATTTTTTCAGGTAGTTTATTTAAATTTCCAGCAATTCCAATTTGTGTTGGCAACAAATCAACCAGTGAGGTATTTGCTCCTACATTGGCGTTTTTTCGACCACCAGGAACAGAGATTATGAGAGGCACTCTAGCGGACCATTCCCAAAAACACTGTTTAAACCACATTCCGCGTTCACCAAGCATTTCCCCATGGTCAGAGGTAAAAATTACAACAGTATTTTCCCGGAGCCCTGTTTCTTCCAATTGATTTAAAATATTTCCAATTTTTTCGTCGATATATGAAATCATTGCAAAGTAAGCATGGCGCGTTTTTTGAAGGTGTTCTTCTGTTACACTGTGACGATGCCGGCCATGAGTGAAGAATAATGCTTTTGAGAGATAATCCAGTTTTCTAAAAGGAACTGCCGGAACTTTTGGTAAACCAATATTATTATGATCGTAGAGGTCCCAATAACGATGAGAAACGTTAAAAGGTGTATGCGGACTTGTAAATGAGACCACACCGAAAAAAGGCTTGGAAGAATCTTGGCGTGCAATATCAAAAATTTTTCGGCGCGCTTGAAATTCTACATCATCATCGTAATCTTCTTGCATGGTTCTGATACAAGGCCCTGCTTCAACAACGCCATTTAGAGCAGTCCCCGAGGGAACAAATGCTGGGCCGGCAGACCAATCAGATATCCATTCAAAATTTGAAGGATAAACATCAGTAGTGAGACGCTCTTCAAACCCATGGAGTTGGTCAGGGCCTATAAAATGCATTTTTCCAGATAAGAATGTTTGGTATCCAAATGAGCGCATATAGTGAGCCATAGTTGGGACTGATGATGCAATCTCATTACCGTTATCGTAAACCTGAATTTCGGGGCTTAATTTGCCTGTAAGCATTGACGCCCTGCTTGGAACGCACAAAGGGTTATTTGAGTAATTGTTATTGAAAGTTACACCTTGAGACGCAAGACTTTCTATATTAGGTGTTTTGCAAACAAGGTTTCCATAAATTGATAAAGCTTGTGCCGCCAATTGGTCTGCCATAATTAGTAAAATATTTGGCTTATCTCTCATTACAGAGTCTCCTTGGGCTTTTCAAAGCCGAACCTTCTATAGGCCTCTAAGGGCGCATCTAGTCTCATCATATTTTCGATAATCTGCTGACAAAGAGACTCTTCGATATCTAAATTTATAATTGGTTCAACCTGTTTCGGATCATTTTCATGATCATAGAGTGCTGATTGCCAATCCTCAAAATTCATGCCTTGGACCTCTACAGGTTCTCCTTCGTTATTCATCTTAGGTCTCAATTTTAGTAAAGGAGCACCTTTTGTGAACGAAAAAGAATCAACTAGAGTTGCTCCAATTAAATCATTTATTGGAAAACGTTCGGTCATCCGTGTGGGCATCAGAGTGTATTCATTCAGAGCCTCAGTATCTGGAAGAGTTGGGTATCTGAAATAACTATAGCGTCCGTCACAAATATTTATCGCTGCTCCAAAATATCCAAAAATTACGCTTTTTCGATTATTACCATGCCCTTTAATAACTGGTAGTAGAGATTTACCCGTAACATCTGGAGGAACGCTTATATTCGCCATATCCAAAAAAGTTGGCATCAGGTCAATATTCTGAGTTAGTTCCTTTCTTCGAGTTCCACTTTCAGATTGAAAATCTGGGTGATATATCATCAGGGGTATATGCGCGATTTCATCATAGACAGGCATTCGATTTTTTGCCCACCAATCATGTTCTCCAAGAAGAAACCCATGGTCTGTTGTAAGAATGAGTGCGGTGTCTGACCACATATCTTTTTCATCAAAAATATCCAACAACTTTCCAAAATATTCATCTGTCATTGTTACAAGAGCTGCATAATTAGCTCTTAATTCTGCTATTTCCTCTGGAGTTTCTTTTACTCGATCATAAATTGGCCAGTCCAGTATTGGGCCTTTGTATGATGTTTGATATTTCTGACGAAAACGCTCTGGAGCATGGAATGGTTCATGAGGGTCAAAACATTCGAGTTGTAGAAGCCAATTGTCAGATTTATAGTTAACTTGAAGAAATTCATCCGCTAAATTAAAAAGTTGAGGTGAACAATAGTCCTCTTCTTCCATCATAAATTCTCTGTTTATCATGTAATTTGTGCGATGGTGTTGCATTTGATGAAACTTTGACTTGAGGCTCTCAGTGTCCGGGTTGACAACCGCTTTCCATCGATCAATCGCCTGACCTCTTACCAGTTCCCAAGAAGAGTAACGCTGATGATATGTCGCTCCCCCGTCAGCAAAATAGTGATGGTGGTCGGTTACTAGATGGGTATAAATGCCCTGTTTTTTCATTATTTCTGGAAAAGAATCGTCAAATGGCTCTAGTGGCCCCCAGCTTCTGTGCAGAAAATGGCTTCGTCCAGTATGCATGTCCCTGCGAGCAGGCATGCATGGCAGGCTTCCAACATAATGATTATCAAAGGTAATTGCCTTTTTCTGAAATCTTGAAAAGTTAGGTGTCTGAACGAATTCTGAGCCATAAGGCTCCATGGCGCTGCGATTAAGAGAGTCCAGAATTACAAAAACAGTTTTCATAAATTTAGCTTTTAAAATGAAGATAAAACTTGATGCCACACGCCCAATTGGGCGTGTGGCACAGTTATTTTATTGTCCAACACTTTTTGCAAATGCCTCAATACCTGGAACACCAGCTTCTCGATAATATCTCAAAGCACCCGGATGCAAAGGAATAGTAAACCCATTGATGATTCCATCTTTGCTAACCTTTTTCCAAGCTGGATGCACCGTACCCATAAAGTCAAGGTTTTCCATTACAGCTTTAGTAGCTTGGTAAACAATGTCTTCAGGAACACTAGATTTTATCAAAAGAACATTACCAAGCCTAAAGGACATAACCTCATTTGGCTGGTCTGCATAGGTGTTTGCTGGAAGGTCGCCTTCTGTGTAGGCTGGTGACGCTTTACGAATTTTAGCTGACAAATCACGAGGAATATCAAGTATTCTTACTTTATGTTGAGACTTGAGCTTAATTACAGGTGGCATCGGTGGTGAACCATTCCAAATCAGTGCGTCTAGTTGCCCATTTCCAAGCATATCTACCATGGCTGGAAGCTTTACCCGAAAATCCTTGAAGTCTTTTCCTGGCTCGAGCCCAGCTGTACGCATTAGAAAATCTGCATCAAGCATTGAAGTGCCGCCTGGCTGGCCCATACCAACACGTTTTCCCTTTAGATCAGTAACTGACTTTATATTTGAGTCAGCCATCACAATAACATGCATGATGATTGGTTTGATTGACATCCAGCCCACAATTTGACCTGATTTCTGTCCAGCATAATCACCATCTGCGTGGTGCGCTTCATAAGCAAGTTTAGTGTTTGAAAACCCAGCCTCTACCTTTCCATCAAGCATCAGTTGGACATTAGCCACATAACCTTTAGTGCCCTCAGCTGCAGCATTAACACCTTTAACATTTTTGTTTACAACCTCAGAAATTCCCGCTGCCCACTGATAGGCAGTATTCCCAACTGGGTTAGACCCAATAGAAAGGTAAGTGTCAGCATGTAGTTGTCCTGACAAAAATAAGCCCCCAGCTACAGCTAAGGCCGTTAACTTTCTGTTTCTCATTACTTCCTCCTTGTTAATTTAGCGCCAACTATTATCACTATGAAGATACTAGGCACCGTCCTTTTTCACAGTTTGGCCAATTTTCCAAGCTATCAAGATGGCCAGAATGATAGCTATTCCTATAATTTTAAGCGATATCTCGGGCATTAATAAGCAGAGGGATGCTACAGCCAGAACAGTGCGCGTTAGCCATGAAAGAGACCCCATTGCATACCCCTGGAGAACACAAGCCAATGTTACAATTCCAATCGCTGCCATTAAAAACACACCGATTGCCTCACCAAGCGTACCCATCAAAAGCAACCGAGGCTCAAGAACGAAAAAATAGGGAAGTAAAAAGGCTACAAAACCATACTTTACCGAAATCATTGCAACTCGCATTGGCGGTTCGCGACTAATTGCTGCTGCAGCAAAGGCTGCCAGTGCAACTGGCGGAGTTATTGAAGATAGCATTGCAGAGTAGAAAACAAACATATGCGCAGCCATTAGGTCGACGCCCATTGTAACAAGTGCAGGCGCTGTGAGTGTGGCAACAAGTATATATGCCGCTGCAGTGGGCAAGCCCATTCCTAAGATCAGGGAAGAAACCATTGTAAGAACCAAAGCTATAATCAGATTATTCCCAGATATTGAAATTATGAATGAACTAAACTTCAGACCCATTCCTGTTAACGTAACAACTCCAATTATAATTCCTGCAGTGGCAGTAGCCAAAGCTACAGGTATTATTGCTTCAGAGGCGGAAACTGCTGCTTCTACCAACTGTGAGGGGTTCATCCGGCTTGTTTTTTTAAGTAAAGAAAGTCCTAGCACACACACAATACCAGCAAGTGATGAGTACATAACGGAGTAGCCGGAAACAAGGGCGCCAACGAATACTGGTATTGCCAACAAAACATGACCATTCTTGCGCAGGGAGTCGACTACATCTGGAACCTCAAAATTACCAAGAGGTTTCAGGTTAGCTTTCAGAGCTTCCAGATGCACTGCCCAGAATACAGCGATATAAAAAAGTATAGCCGGCAACAAAGCAGATTTAGTTATTTCCAGATAAGGCACTTCCATGATATCTGCCATCAGAAATGCAGCTGCACCCATTATCGGTGGCATAAGCTGGCCTCCAGTTGATGCCACAGCTTCAACAGCTCCTGCCACTGAAGGTTTATAACCAGCGCGTTTCATTAATGGGATACTAATTGTTCCAGTTGTAAGAACATTTGCCACAGCAGTTCCTGAAATCATACCCATTAAGCTGCTTCCAACAACTGCAGCCTTTGCTGGGCCACCGCGTGACTTTCGTGTCATTGAAACGGCCACATCCATTAAGACGCCACTAGCACCCGTTTTTTCCAATAACGCGCCCAAGACAACAATAATAATTACAAAAGTCGCGCTTACACCTAAGGGCATTCCATATATGCCATCAGCGCCAAGATACACCTGCTCAAGAATTCGCTCGAGGTCATAGCCACGGTGTGCAAGTGCACCTGGAAACTCCCTACCAAAATAGGCATATAAAAGGAAAAATATGGCAAGACCTACCATTGACCAACCAATGGTTCTTCTCGTCGCATCAAGAAGTAGAATTATGGCTAAAATAGCAATAGGTATTTCATATCCAGTGATGGAACCATAACGTGAGGTCACATCATCATATAAAAAAAATTGATAGCCAGCGGTAGCTATGCCTAGAAAGCCTAGGAGGGAAAACTTGAGGCGCCTCCAAGTAAAACCAAAAACTCCAACATGAGTGTCTTTCGAGGCAAAAAAACCAAGATAAACTAGTGCCATGACAGCTGAAAGATGGACTCCCCTTTGTATCATGTCTGGAAAAACTCCAAACATCGCAGTATACAATGCGAAACTCACCAGCACTATACTTACTGCTGCGAAAGCGATTTTTGGCAATCCATCGAGCTGAGAAGATGCCAACGCAGTCATTTCGACACCACCCTTTTTTGATTTGAGCTTAAAATTTGTTCAAAATTAAAACTAGGCGAATAGACTAGTTCAGAAAGGGCAAGGTATACAGATGCCATCGCTGGAGTTATAATATCTCGCTCACTTGCCAAAATAATTTTCTGATCAAACCCCATACTTATTATTGTATTTCGGAATGCTTCTGAGTATTTCTTGTGCCTGCCAAGTGGACCAGTTAAACAAACGACTTTTGGATTTAGTATTTGCAGCGTTGTAAATAGATGCTTTGCAAGAGCTTCACCCGCTTCTACAGCAGCCGCATTTACGTCAACCTTATCTGAACTTTCTGAATTTAAGAGATTTCTCAGTTGAATGTTCTGAGTAAGAAACTGATTTGCTGTTTCGTAAGATTTATCAGTGGTTCCAAGTTTGTTCATAATTGCCCAACCTGATGCAACTGTATTCAAACAGCCGCATTTACCACATGAACAAATTTTACCCCCGGGAACAGCTAAAATATGACCAAGATCTCCAGCAAAATTTTGGTTGCCATTTAATAATTGGCCGCCGGTTATAATTGCACCTCCAAGACCAAGAGCAGAGCGAATGAGAACTAGATCTTTTAAGCCCTTTAAGGCTCCGAATTTACTTTCTGCCAATGCAACACAGCGTGTAACGTTTTCTACCGTTACAATTTTACCAAACATATTTTGAAGCTTGTTTTTGAGGTGAAAACTTGGCCAACCTATATATGGCGCACGTTCCAAAGTTTCTCTTTTTTTATCGAGATAGCCAGCAACAGAAAAACCTATTCCAAAGAGCCGGCTTAAAGGCACTCTGTGCTCTGTCAGCAAAATATCAGCAGCAGTTTTAATGTCAGAAAAGGTATGTGCCGGGTCCTTAATTTTCTGTGGTTTAACTTCTTTTTCCTCAATAAGATTTCCATTAATATCTGCTAATACGATGCTTACATATGAAGCAAGCACATTAATGCCGAGAACAAAACCACCTTTATTTTCAATCTGAAGGCCGACACGCCTCCTTCCTCTATGTTTCAAGTTCTGTTGAGAGTTTGTTTCTGTTACTATTCCAGCAATTAGCAACTCATTAACTATATTAGTAATGGCTGCATTACTCACACCAACCGAGAGTGCAAGTTCAGTTCGATCGATACCGGGGTGTTCCTGAATAAGACCCATCACTCGGGACCTATTTCTTTTTCGGATACTATCGCTATTTGCCGACTGGAAGTGCATTATTTTTACCGGTCAAATTCAGAATATGGTATGTTGAAATTAATTATTTTACTTAATTAATTAATAAGTCAATCAATATCATTTGAACAAACATCCAAGCAGGCAAGAGGAGCTTATATTTGTCAAAACCGAATATCTTAATAATTCAGGCAGATCAGTTAACAGCCTTGTGCTTAAACGCATACAACAAACCGTTCGCCAAAACCCCAGCTATAGATGAAATTGCTGCAAGGGGTACTATTTTCACGAATAGCTATTGCAACAGTCCTGTTTGTGGCCCTTCTAGGGCTAGTATGATGACAGGCCGTCTCCCCTCCAAAATTGGTGTATACGACAATGCTGGCGAATTTTTGTCTTCCGAACCTACATTCTCCCACTATTTGAGGGCTCTCGGTTATCAAACTACTCTATGCGGAAAGATGCATTTCGTTGGCCCTGATCAACTGCACGGCTTTGAACGAAGATTAACGACTGATATATATCCCTCAGATTATGGTTGGACAGCTGACTGGTCGCAAATCGAAGAACAATATTCTCCATCCCGAATGAGTCTTCACAGTGTTGTGGAAGCTGGTAAGTGTGAACGTAGTTTACAAATCGACTATGACGAACACGTTTTTAATATGGCTCGTCAGGAGATCTTTGACCTTGCCAGGTCTACAGATAATCGCCCTTTCATGTTGCACGTCTCTTTCACGCACCCTCATAACCCATTCGTAACTACTCAGGAATTTTGGGATCTTTATGACCATAGTAAGATCCCCCCACCCGAGGTGCCTTTCATCCCTTATGAAAAACGAGACCCATGGTCTCAGCGCTACTTCATGACAATTCGACAAGATGAATTTGATATTACAAATGAGCAGCTTAAAAATGCCCGACATGCTTATTTTGCAATGACGAGCTATTTTGATTCACTAGTTGGGGGGTTAATTTTAGCGCTGAAGCAAACATCTCAATCTCAAAATACATACATTTTTATAATTTCAGACCATGGGGAGATGATTGGTGAGCGAGGAATGTGGTATAAATTTAATCCATTTGAGGGATCTGTTCGGGTGCCAATGATTGCCGCTGGCCCAGAATTCAAATCTGGGCGTGTAGAAACAGCGTTAACCTCTTTAGCTGACCTTCTTCCTACCCTTGTAAGTATTGCTAGCGAGACTGACGACAATGAATTTATAACTCCAATTGATGGAAAAAGTTTATTCAACCTTTCTGGAAAAAGTTTAGATGAAAATATTGTTTTCTTTGAATATTGTGGTGAAGGTGTGAATGCACCAGCTCTCATGTGTAGGCAGTCTCAATTTAAGTATGTCAGCTGTGGCGAAGACCCAGAAATGTTGTTTGATTTAGAGAATGATCCTAGTGAGCTCAACAATTTAGCGTTGCAAACTGCTTACTCTGATATCTTGTTAAGAATGAGAAAGCAAGTTGACAAACAATGGAATAAATCTGAATTGACTGCTAATGTTTTTGCGTCACAGCAAAAGAGACTCTTTGTCCAGGAAGCAATGAAAAATGGCACATTTCCATCTTGGGACTACACACCACTATTTGACGCCTCTCGCTCATATGTCCGTGGAGCGATTGACCCAAACACCACAGCAACAAAGGCTCGAAAACGGTTTCCTTTTGTGCCAACAACAAAGCCCGAAAAACCTAGGGTTAAAAATAAAACAGAATAAAATGTAGTTTAATTGATGAAAAATAATGCTATTTTGCACGTTGATTAAATCGCCGCCCCACGAGCGCAGACGCAATATTGGTTTTCTGAACATCAATTGCACCGCCAGCAATCCCCCATCCCCATGCATCTCTCATTTTTTGCTCAATCGGATAGGCTTTTGAATAGCCATATCCACCCATCAGTTGCATCGCCTTTCCAGTCACATCCCTGGTGATCTCATTGGCAAAACATTTCGCTATTGAACTATCGGCAACAGACGGCATGCCTTTTTCTGCATTAACAACGGCACGATAAAGGAGCAATCGGGCGGCATCGAGCTTCATTTTCATTTCTGCCAGACTAAGTTGGACAGCCTGAAACTCAACTAGTTCTTTTCCGAATTGCTGGCGTTCCTGAACATAAGCTAAAACATAATCAAAAGCAGATTGCGCACAGGCAAGACTCATGGTGGTATTACCACACCGCTCTAAATCAAATGCTTCCATCAGTTGCTTAAAACCGCCAGCAGGCACAATTATCTGATCAGCAATGACATTTACATCATCAAAATACATGTCAGCACTCGGAATCCCCCTAAACCCCATATGTTCCTCTGGCGCCCCAAAGGTAAATCCCTCGACACCATCGTGGACCAGCACAGCCCCAATGCCCTTTGCACCGGGCGCGTCAGACATTCGGCAGTAAACAACATAGGCATCTGCATGCCCTGCCCCTGAACACCATCGCTTTGTTCCCCTCAGAACAAAGCTTTTGCCATTCGGTACCAGCTCTGTTTTCAAGTCTGTCAGTGCCGTTCCAGCCTGAGGCTCGGACATGGATACAGCAACAATCATGTTGCCTGAACAGACATCTGGCAGCACACTACTCCGCATCTGTTCTGGTCCGTAATGAGCAATGGCAAGTGCTGGCCCGAAACAGCTTTCAAAAACAGGAAAAGCTGCCGCTACAGATACTTTTGCCAACTCTTCTAGAACAAGGACAGCATCCAGATGGCTCATACCGCCACCACCATAATGGGCAGGCAAGTTCACCCCCAGAAAACCCATTTCCGCATAGCGTTGAAGCAGAATACCCGGTGCAGGCAACCCAGTTTTTTCAATTTTATCTGCGTAATCTGCCAGTTCCCTTTGCGCAAACTGACGCGTGACATTCACTAATGCCTGCTGTTCTTCTGAAAGGGTAAAATCCATATCTTCCTCACTTGGTAAACTATATTTTCAGACTAAGTCCATTTTGTTGTTTTTCCAAGCAACCACATTCTGCTAACAATTGATTGACGCAGTTGAATTGTTATGATGCGCTTTGTTAGGGAGAAGTGCGGGCATGCAGGAAAACATAACAGGCCAAATGGCCCTTTCTGATATCAGAGTACTTGATTTAAGTCGTATTTTAGCAGGGCCGTCAGCAACGCAGATACTTGGCGATCTTGGTGCGGATGTTGTAAAAATTGAAAATCCAAAGGGTGGCGATGATACTCGTGGATGGGGGCCGCCCTTTATTGAAACGCCAGATGGGGAGCGAGCTGAAGCTGCATATTTTGCCTGCTGTAACCGAAACAAACGTTCAGTTACGCTTGACTTTAATCAGCCGGCAGATCTTGAAAAATTGAAAAAAATGGTATGCGCTGCAGATATCCTTGTTGAAAATTTTAAGGCAGGAAGTCTCCAAAAGTTTGGGCTGGATTATGACAGTCTGAGCCACTTGAACCCACGGATTATTTATTGCTCCATCACTGGATTTGGTCATTCAGGACCTTATGCCAACAGGCCAGGCTATGATTTTCTGATACAAGGAATGGGGGGTCTTATGAGCATTACTGGACAAGCAGATGGTACAGCTGGGGCAGAGCCAATGAAGGTTGGTGTTGCCATTTGTGATCTGTTTACTGGGCTAAATGCAGTCAGTGCAATATTGGCCGCTCTTCATTACAGGAACCGAACCGGCTCTGGACAGCATATTGACTGTGCTTTGTTAGACAGCCAAACCGCAATGCTGGCTAATCAGGCCTCCAACTGGTTGAATTGCGGCTTCACCCCTGAACGCATGGGCAATGCCCATCCTAGTATTGTTCCCTATCGCGTGTTTGCCGTCAGTGATGGTCATGTCATTGTGAATTGCGGAAATGATGCGCAATTTGCAAGATTAACAGCGGCTTTGAATATTCCAGAAATGGCTAATGATAATAAATTTCAGACAAATGAGGCGCGTTGTGAGAATAGAGCTTTAACAGATCAGCTGCTCTCAGATGCATTAGCTGGCTGGAAAAAGGATGATATTATCAACAAGCTTGAAGCTGTGAATGTGCCTTGTGGACCTATAAATGATATACCTTCCTTATTTTCAGACCCACAGTTGAAAGCACGCGAATTGGAAGTAGCCTTAGACCGAAGCGATGGCGCTGTCTTCAAAGGAGTTGCTTTTCCGCCGAAGTTCTCTAAGTCCCCTGCCCGTTATCGAAATCCACCGCCACAATTAGGCGCAGATAACCAGCAGATATTTGATGAATGGGATATCAAATAGCAGTGCGATATACCAACTGGCCCGTAATCAGACCCTTTCTTTTTTCAGCACGGTTTTAGCAGCATCAAAATCAGCACGCTTTTGGGCAATTTCCGCAGCAGAGAGCTTTTCAATATTAGCATAATCATCTTTCCAGTTTTTAACCCCCTGCCATTTTAAGGGATTGGTTACAGTCGTACGCGGCGCCATGGCTGTTGTCAGCATGCAAAGCGCATCATTCAGCATCTGCTCCTGAGATGGTCTGTCATCAGGGCGGCCACAGCTGTTACCTAACGGAAAATCAGAGAAGTAATACCGCGGCACGCCAACATGCTCAACAATATCTTTTGCGCAGCCCATAATTACTGTCTGCAGACCTGCCCTTTCAGCGGCTCTGGCAGCAAGCGCAAGGGATTGATGGCAGACCGGACAATTAGGTACGAGAATGAGGGAATCCACCTCATCTGCCAGGAGTTGTCTCACCAATTCCGGGCAATCCTGTTCACGATTGGTACGCTGTGAGCGGTTTGTAGGAAAACCATATACAAATGGAGCCAGCGCCCCAATTTCTTTTTTTTCTGCAGCTTGTTTCAGACAATTCAGGGGCAAATAGGTGTTTTTATCTGCAGCATGTGTGTGTATTCTATCTATTGCAATATGAGAGATACGCAGATCAGGTTCAGGCACTACGGGCAATCGGTATACCTCATGGAATTTTGCAGCCGCATTATAGACCGCCCCTGGCCCTTGATCACCCTTGTCTGGTTGGTAGGGGGCAGCTGTAGTGACAACCGCCACACTCATGTCTTTCAAGGGCTTGTCAGGATGTGTGAAGGGCACATCATCAAAACACGCCCATTGATAAGGGTTGTTATATCCAAGTCCTAAATAGTAATCCGTCGTGCGCTGAATGTAAGAAATTGGACCTTGTGACATTAGGATCAACCTTCTTTATTCCCAAGCAAATGCGTCATTCTATTATTTGCGGCCATTATTTTGGAGCAAACTGTGCAGGCACTTTTGCTAAAATTCCTATCCATTTTTCAAGCTTTCCTGCCAGGCCTTTGCTTTTGCCCGTAAATATATCAATAATCTCAAAACCTGATTGTCCTAACATCTCTTCCAGCTCATCTTGACCAAAATATGAATAAAACCTGCCTAACTCATCGCGTTCTTGGCCTTTTCCAAGCTTTACCGAAACATAGAATACTCCAGACGGAACGAGAGCTGTAGCGGCTGCAGAGATATGAGAGAAAAAAGCGGCGCGTTCAACATGAAGTAGACTGAAATTAGCCCAGATACCGTCATATATTTGGTTTTCATTAAGATGAGAAAATTCAGCCTGCTTTGCATCCAGCTGGTAATCATTCCTAGCAGCCTCAACCATTTTGCTTGACGCATCCACGCAGAGAGGCCGCAATCCTCGCGCACGCATTTCTGCTGCAAGATAACCTGGACCACTGCCCCAATCCAAAACATATGCACCAGCTTGCAGAGCATTTATGAAAGCGTTAAGAGGCTTTATATCAGGAAGCTTATCCACCATCTTTTTATAGGTGGTTATATTTTGGTCATAGATAGTTACCGTCTGCTTGTCAGTCATTGTACACCCACTAGTGAAGTGATTTCCTGTTTAAGAAAAAGTTAAATATATCATTATTTAAGCTGAAATATCAGTCCCACTCTGGAGCAATCGGCATCCTATCTTTATCTACAATTCGCAGTCCCTTCTTTCCTAATCTGTCTATGGCGGCGCTATCAGGTGCCGACAGGTTAAAGTTTAAAGCCTCGAGATTTGCACTTAGATTTTTAGGCTTTGTGGACATTGGATTTGCGGATACACCT
>CEOK01011992.1_pt1 | contig 17550 bp, 20 predicted proteins | sample 427001 | NCBI WGS metagenome assembly CEOK01 (sample SAMEA2591108, study PRJEB7988) | marine metagenome | isolation source: saline water (ENVO:00002010), including | reverse complement strand
TAATTAAATAATTTTAAATCTTTTTCCAGCTTTTTCAAAAGCACTAATCGCATGATCAATGTGCTTTTTAGACATTGCAGCAGATATTTGGACTCTTATCCTTGCTTCATTTTTAGGTACAACCGGATAGAAGAAACCAACTACATAAATTCCCTCCTCAAGAAGATCGCTTGCCATTTGTTGGGCAATTTTAGCATTGTAAATCATAATTGGTACTATTGGGTGCGTACCCTTTTTAATATCAAACCCAATCTTTGTAATCTCGCTTCGAAAGTATTTAGTATTTTTTTCAAGCTTGTCTCTGAGTAAGGTTGAATCAGAAAGCATTTCAAAGGCCTTAATTCCTGCAGCAGCTATGGATGGAGAAAGCGTATTCGAAAATAAATATGGTCGAGATCGTTGACGAAGTATATCGATCAGTTCTTTTTTGCCTGTAGTAAATCCTCCAGAGGCTCCTCCAAGCGCCTTGCCAAGTGTAGAAGTCCAAAGATCAATTTTATCCATAACATTGTGATATTCCGCAGAACCTCTTCCAGTTTTACCTAGAAAACCTGTTGCATGACAATCATCAACCATCACCAAAGCATCATATTTTTTTGCTAAAACAGTTATCTGGTCCAGCTTTGCTATATAGCCATCCATCGAGAAAACTCCATCAGTTGCAATCATTCGAATATTTGCATTTTGTGAATTACGTAATTGTTTTTCTAAATCCTCCATATCGCTATTTTTGTAACGAAATCGTTCAGCCTTACACAGCCTTATTCCATCGATAATTGATGCATGATTAAGTGAATCCGAAATCACAGCATCTTTATCTGTTAATAGAGTTTCAAAAAGACCACCGTTTGCATCAAAGCAAGAAGTATATAAAATAGTATCATCGCTACTAAAGTAATGTGAAATGACTTTCTCAAGGTTTTTATGGACAGTCTGTGTACCACAAATAAACCGAACGGAGGCCATTCCAAAGCCATAATCGTCTAAAGCTTTTTTTGCGGTTGCAATAATTTCTTGATTGTTTGCTAGCCCTAAATAATTATTTGCACAAAAATTTAATACATTTGAATCTTGTTCAGTAGATATCTCAATATTCTGAGTTGAAGTTATTGTTCTTTCAGCTTTGTAAAGCCCCTCGTCTTTAATATCGGATATTATTTTTTTATAGGAATCTACCATTCCAATATCACCTTTCCGCAATTACCGGATTTTAACACTTCAAAAGCATCATTAAAGTCATCAATATTAAATCGATGAGTTAAAACATCAGAAATTGACAAGCCACTTCTTAGCATTTGAGTCATTTTATGCCAAGTATCAAACATTTCTCTCCCATAAATCCCTTTAATATTTAATCCCTTGAAAATAACATTGTCCCAATTAATCTTTGTTGAATTTGGTAGAATGCCCATTAATGCAATATTTCCCCCATTGTACATTTTATCTATCATTTGATTGAATGCCTCAGGATTGCCTGACATCTCAAGACCTACATCAAAACCATGATTAATGCCTAACTCTTTAAATACATCTTCGAGCCTTGCCTTTTTTGGATTAATTGCTTTTGTTGCTCCAAGCTTAACAGCTAAATCTAGTCTGTAATCATTAACATCCGTAATTACCACGTTTCTAGAACCAGAAAATTTGCATATAGCTCCGGCCATTATTCCGATCGGACCAGCTCCAGAAATCAAAACATCTTCGCCTGTCAATCTATACGATAAGGCAGTATGAACTGCATTCCCAAACGGGTCGAAGAAAGAAGCAATTTCAGATGGTATATCATTATGAATAGGCCAAACGTTTGATTCAGGAATTACCAAATATTCCGCAAAGGCACCATTTCGATGAATTCCTACCCCGATTGTTTTATGGCATAAATGCTGCTTTCCAGCTCTACAGTTTCTACAGTTTTTGCAGGTTAAATGCCCTTCGCCTGACACACGATCACCAATTCTATACTGAGTAACTGCTGAGCCAATTTCATCGACAACTCCACAAAACTCATGCCCAATAGTTAAAGGAAGATTTAGGTTTTTTTGAGCCCATTCATCCCAATTATATATATGCATATCTGTTCCACATATTGCAGTGTGAGTAATTTTGATCTTTACATCGTTAACACCGCATTCAGGAATAATAACATCTTCCATCCAAATCCCTTCTTTTGGACTATGCTTGACAAGGGCTTTCATAAGTTTTTTATATTCATTGATTGTTAAGAAAAATTTAATGGGTTATACTTACTATACACAATGGAATTAACTAAAGAGGTTAAGTTTAGTTCATGCGCGTTCAAACACAATTTTTATTAATAAATATCATTGGAGGAATTGCTGTACTTGGAGGATATGCTATTGCTCTTATTAATAACCCTGAGACAAGAAATGAGCTATGGGGTGGAGTCCCAGAAAACCTAAGACTTTGGATAACTGCATTTATGTTTATTTCTGCGTTTGGCTATTGCTTTGCAATGTATTATTTAATATTTGATGAAGGGTTGAGCCTAAATTTTTTTTGGGGAAAATTCGATTATAAATTTATTAAAGTTCTTTTAATAGTCTTCCTTACAACAGCCGCATTGTGGATACATACCACATTTCTATACATGGAATCTGGTTCAAAATTTCACTGGAGCCTTGTTCAATTTGAGCTGTGGCTTACAGGAGCCTCTGTTTTTTTAATTATGATAGGTTTAGCCAGTGCAACTGAAGTCAAAAATAGCAATTTACACTTCTATTCAATCTTAGGTTTGAGCGCTATTTCGTTCCACTGTTTAATTTTAGACGCATTTTTATGGCTAAACAAATTTCCCCTAAAACACTGATTGATTTGCAAGAAAGATTTTGACCCAACTAAAGAAAACGCTAGGACTTATCGATGGTATTTCATTGTTGATTGGAATAACAATTGGCTCAGCTATCTTTGCTACTCCTCAGATAATCGCAACATATCAAAATTCCTTTGTAAGCATATTAATGCTTTGGATCATCGTAACTATTTTTGTTTTCATAGGATCGTTGATATATGCTGAACTAGGATCGCGTTTTCCTAATACTGGAGGGGAGTTTATATATATATCAAAAGCTTTTGGGCCATTTTGGGGATTTATATTTGGATGGGCACAATTATTGATTATCAGAACAAGTCCCGCAGCTGGAATTAGCTTAATTACCGCAAATTATATTGGCTATTTTTTTGATATAAATCAATTTCAAAAAAATATTATAGCCATTCTAATAATTATTTTATTTGGCGCCATAAATTATCTTGGTGTTCAAAGAGCGAGTTTTTATAATAAGTTTTCATCGCTAGTTAAAACCTTTGGAATTATTGTTTTTGTATCAGCAGGACTAATCATCTATGGAAGCGACTTTTCGAACCTTCAACCTGCGATACAGCCAACCCAAAGCCTTGGTCCTGTCGGCAATTTTGTTGCGGCGTCCATTTTGGTTCTATTCTCTTATTTGGGTTGGGATAGAGTCGGGTATGTTGCTGGAGAAATGAAAGATCCTAAAAAAATAATACCTCAAACAATGTTTTACGGCATTTCATTGATTGCAATAATATATCTAGCTGCGAACCTTCTTTATCACACTGTCTTAGGACTCGAAGGTGTTAGGAGTAGTATTATTGTTGCTTCAGATACTGCCTCGATTTTATTTGGAAATATAGGCGCTGCTACAATATCACTAGTTGTTATTATTTCGGCAACAGGAAGTATTAATGGGACTATGATGTCAGCAAGCAGACTCTACTATGCAATGGCCCGGGAAGGATTGCTTTTTAATTGGTTCAATCACCTTCACCCTCAATACAGGACCCCTACTCACTCAATTATAGCTCACTGCATTTGGGGTATAGCACTTCTTGTGATTAGGCAAAATTTTGAAACAATTGTCTCGGGTATGGTTTTTACAATTCTCATATTTTATATAATTACGACCCTAGCTTTTTTTAAATTCAGAAAAAAAAGGCAAGGCGCTAAAGGATACAGATTGCCTTTTTACCCAGCCCTACCTTTGGTTTACCTAATTGGACTAATAACGCTTGTAACCTTACGATTAATTTTCCAGTTTAATATTTCAGTGCAGGACTTAAGCTTTGTTTTAACCGGTGTTCCTATATATTTTCTTTTTTTTAAGCAGAAAGTTAATCGCTAACTTTAGCCCCGCTTACAATGCGTAAAAAAATATATTATGAGTAAAATTGTTTCTTTAACTAATCAAAAAGGTGGAGTTGGTAAAACCACAACTTCCGTTAATCTCGCAGTTAGTTTTGCGGTGTCTGAAGTTAAGACTTTGTTGATTGACCTCGACCCTCAATCAAATGCTACAACTGGCCTTGAAGCTCTTGTTGACGACAAGCAAGGTTCTATTTATGATTTAATTGTTGGAGACTTGGGCGCTTCTGAAGTTATTTCTAATACCAGATTGGAATGTTTAGACATTATAGGCTCAACGAATGATTTAGTAGGGGCTGAAGTTGAATTGGTAAATTTAATGGCACGTGAAAGACAGCTTGAAAAAAAACTTAAATCAATACGAAAAAAATACGATTATATTTTAATTGATTGCCCTCCTTCACTTGGGCTATTGACTTTAAATGCACTTACATGTTCCAATTCAATTATCATACCAATTCAGTGCGAATACTATGCTCTTGAAGGACTAGGACAGCTTCTTAATACATTTAGATTAGTGCAAAAAAATTTAAATCCAAAGCTAGAGATTGAGGGCGTTCTTTTGACAATGTTTGATTCCAGGCTAAATTTATCAAGTCAAGTTGCTGATGAGGTCAAAAGTTTCTTTAAAGACAAAATTTTTGAAACAGTCATCCATCGCAATGTTCGTTTAAGTGAGGCGCCGAGCTTTGGAAAGCCCGCACTTTTATATGATGCTAGCTCTACCGGAGCTCAAAATTATTTATCTTTAGTAGAGGAGATTCTTAAGCATGGCAACTAAGAGACTTGGAAAAGGACTTGAGGCTCTAATTAGATCAAATTCAACTCAAACCACAGAAACTTCAAAACTTTCAAATGTTTCTAATATTTTGATTTCAAAAATCAAAACTAACCCCCTGCAGCCACGAAAAGAATTTAAAAAAGACTCCCTGGAAGATTTAGCTTCTTCAATCAAAGAAAATGGTGTAATCAGCCCTATTACCGTACGTGAAGATGGGGGAGATTATACCCTTATTGCTGGAGAGCGAAGACTGAGAGCTTCTCGCTCAATAAAATTAAAAGAGATACCTGCATATGTTATGGAGGTAAAAAATAATTCCGATATGATGCAATTAGCTCTCATTGAAAATATTCAAAGAGAGAACCTTAATCCTATGGAAGAATCTGAAGCCTATGCCATACTTCAAGATAAATTTAATTTTTCGCAAAATGCTATTGCGAAATCTGTAGGAAAAAGTCGTTCTTCTATAACAAACTCCTTAAGATTATTACAGCTCCCTCAAGAGATAAGAAAAAGTCTAAAGCAAAATAAAATTAGTCCTGGACATGCTCGAGCTATTTTAGCTGCTGGCTCAAAAAAAGCAATGCTTAGACTTTGGAAACGAATTTTAAAAGATGGATTGTCTGTTAGGTCTGCTGAGATTTTCTCTAAAAAAACGAATACCACTAAAGGGAAAAAGTCAGCTAATAAAAAAACAAAAAGCAAATCGCTCCTATCTCTTGAAAATGAACTTATTTCAATCCTTGGTACTAGAGTTCAGTTAAATACAAAGAATGAAAAATCGGGATCTATTTCCATTGAATATTTCACAAACGAAGACCTCGATAGGATTTTGGATCTAATAAGGAGTATAAACAACTAGATGAAACCAAGCAGGTATACTTTTTTAGTGGTCCCTGATCATGATGGTAAAAGTAGAAGATTCTCATTATCAAGGAATAGTACTCTTTTTATTATTATTTTTACTATTTTTATGTTAATAGGCATATCAATTTCTTATATGTATTTAATTCCGCTTTCTTTGAACTATACAAGAATGGAGTCTAGATATAACGACGTAATTGGCGAAAGAGTAGAGGTTCTTGAGCTTTATAGAGATTTAGAAAGAATGAAGCAAATGGAAATCGTTGTTCAGAAAGCCTTAGGGATGGATTTAGGTGAAAGCGATTCATCTGAAGCTGGATTAACTGAGATGATGAATGACTACCCAATAAAACTGTCTTATTTAAACAATGTACCATCTCTACTTCCATTAGATGGTGTATTAACTCAAGACATGGTTGTTTCAAATGAAGAAGAAATTCGAGAGCATTATGGCGTTGATATTGCTGCTCCAATTGGTGAGCCAGTAATGGCTTCAGCATCAGGCCAAGTTGTTTTTTCTGGATGGACCACAGAGCTTGGTAATTTAGTAATCATTTATCATGGAAATGAATATTTTACATATTATGGGCATAATGAATTAATTTTAGTAAAAGTTTATGATAAAGTAAAGCGTGGTGATGTAATTTCAACCTCTGGAAATTCAGGAATAAGCTCTGGTCCCCATCTTCATTTTGAGATATGGAAAGATGGAGAGCCAGTTGATCCCTTGTTATATTTTCCAGAGTTAAACAAAACAGATATTAGTGTGAAATAGATTATGGGTAAAAACGATTATAAAGATGTACATACGATGATTGGCGCAGATGCTGTAATTCAGGGAAACGTTACCTGCCAGGGAGGCGTTGCTGTCTATGGAAAGGTTTTTGGCGATGTTGTATCTGAAGGGCCTGTTCGCATAGCTCGTGGTGGAGAGGTGCATGGGAATGTTCAGGCCAACGATTCGCAAATAGGAGGTATGGTTGATGGAAATGTGCGTGTTGAGAATAGAGCAATACTAGGCTCAGAATGCAACCTTAAGGGTGATATAGTATATAGAACACTAGTTATTGAAGAGGGTGCTCAGTTTCAAGGGCATTGCGTAATGGTTGACAATGAAAAACAAACGAATAAAGAAGACTAGCCAATAGCTCTTTCATATGGCAGAAAATGATGATTTCGTTCGAAAGGCTTTGAATGAATTTCAGCGTATTTTAAGACTTTCAGGGCCTGCTGCTAGCGCTTCGTATTCATTATTAGGCTCAATAATTATCTTTTCAATGGGCGGGTATGCTCTTGATAATCACTTTCTCACCTTTCCACTTTTCTTACTTGTAGGGCTTTTGCTCGGTCTTATAGTTGGCTTTTATGGATTGTATAAGTTTATAAATAAATAAATGAAGCAGATCTCGTATTTCATCTATCTTGAGTTAATAATTTTAATAGCTGGCAGCCTTCTAAGTTATCAAAATAAAATTGAAATTTTTTTATCAAGCCTAATACCTTTTCTTATTTATGGAATTGAAAGCTATCTTTACTTAAATTTTAAAAAAACGAATCCGCTTCAATCTACAAGGATTTTGATTTTTGGCTTTATTTTTAAGATGGCGTTCTTTGGGCCTTTTTTATTAGGATTTATTTACTTTTATGCTTTTAACACACGCATATTTGTGTTTAGTTTTTTGTGCTCAATTATATTGTTTCATACATTAGAAGCAATGATTATTGGTTCATTTTTTAAACTAAAAGACAATAAAGTATAAATGATTTTAGGTGGCGACAAGCTTGAAGGTAAAAGTGTAACTGAACAGGTTGCTGAATACCTTATCTCCCATGTTTCAAATTCTAGTATAGAAAAACCCATTATTAAAATCAATGAAATTTTTGGTGTAGACATGTCTGTTACCAAGCATGTTGTGATGTTATGGATTGTTGCTATCCTTGTTTCTATTTCAGTGATAATTCCCGTCAGAAAATACTTGCGCCAAGCAACTTACAGCCCCTCAAAAACCTCAAGCGCAATTGAAGCAATTGTCCAATTTATTAGAGATTCTATTGTTCTGCCGAATGTTGGTCCTAAATGGGTGAATACCTGGACCCCTCTTGTACTCACTTTTTTCTTTTTTATCCTTTTTGCTAATGGAATCGGAATGATCCCCATTTTTGATGTAATAGGTTTAGCAAAGTATTCAGGTCTTACAGACTCCAACTTTTTGTACTCACTTACAAAAGGAGGCGCTACGGCAACCGGTAATTTTCAAGTAACTGCTGCTCTAGCTACTATAACTTTTTTTGCAATAATTGTAGCTGGCACTAAAGCTCATGGGTTTATCAAGCATTGGAAAAATCTTGTACCACATGGCTTAGCATGGCCTATTTATTTTTTATTAATTCCGATTGAATTAATGGGAATGATAGTAAAGCCATTTGCGCTAACCATGAGATTAGCTGCTAACATGACAGGTGGGCATATTGCTATTTTGGCCCTTTTATCGCTAACTGCAATATTTGCGGATAAATTTCAATCGGCCTTTGCAGGGGTAGGAGTTGCATTAATTTCTATTCCAATGGCAACCGCAATCTCTGGACTTGAGATTATAGTTGTGTTGGTGCAGGCCTATGTTTTTACACTTTTAACTGCTGTTTTTATAGGAATGGCAATCAACGTTCATCATTAAAATAATATAAGGAAAAAATAAAATGGAACCTACTACACTACTTCCAATCGGATTAGGCTTAATAGTTATTGGTGCTGCAATGGGTATCGGAAAATTTGCTACTGCAGCGGCAGAAAGCATTGCTCGCCAGCCAGAAGCAGCCGATAAAATCACTGGAGCAATTAATCTTCCTCTTTTTTTGTTAGAAGGTGTTGCTATCCTTGCTGAAGTTTTTGCTTTTTTAATGCTTGTTCTTTAGAACATAGCAAAACTATTCTAGGAAATTGATGTGAATTTTTTATTGATAGCTATCTTTGCTGAATCTAGTGGCGGTAAAAATCCGCTAACTGCAGTAACGCCTGGACTATACATTTGGACCATAATAACATTTTTATTGTTATTTTATGTTTTGGCGAAATTTGCTTGGAAACCTTTACTTAGTATGCTTGAAGAGCGAGAAAGCTTGATTAAAAGATCTTTAAGTGATGCTGAAACTGCTAGGGAGGAGCTTCAAAAAATTAATTTAGAATCTGAAGCAATAATAACCAAAGCCCGAACTGAGGCACAATCGATCCTCTCTGATGGAAAAGCTGCAGCTGAGAAGATTAAAGACGATACTGTTGCTAAGGCTAAAGAAGAAGCAAGTAAAATAAGAGAAGAAGCCAAGCAACAGATTAAGGCAGAAAAAGATAGAGCAATCTCTGACATCAAAAAAGAGGTCGTTGACTTATCTTTAAATGTTGCTGAAAAACTGATTAAAAAGAATATCAGTGAAAAAGACAACGCCTCATTAATTGAAGAATCTCTGGAGAAGATTAAACAATATGAAGCTTAATCATAAAGCAAAACAGTACGCAGAGGCCATGTTTTATGTTGCTTCTGAATCTGATTCTGAAATGGAAATGAAAGATTCTTTGTCCTTTTTATCAGAGTCGATCAAAAATTTTCCAGAGCTTAGATCTTTTCTCCTTTCAAAAAGGGTCTCCAATCATGATAAATCAAATGCGATAAAAGCAATATTCTCGGACAAATGTCATATAATATTATCAGAATTTATTGCTATGGTTGAAAAAGTAAATATCGTGAAGCTAGTCCCTTTGTTAGAAAAATATTTCAACATATTGCTTATTGAAAAGAAAAATGTTGTAAATGTTAGTGCTGACATAGCAATGGACATAGATGAAAACAAAAAAAACGAGTTCAAATTAATGTTAGATAAAGCCTTGAGTAAAGATTCAGAACTTTCATTTCATGTTAATCCCAAACTTTTGGGTGGTATCAGGCTTAGAGTCGGCAACGAACTTATAGATGCCTCTTTAATTAATCATTTAAATAAACTGCGCCACGAGATGCTAGGCGCAAAATAGCTTAGAAAGAAACTATGGAAATTAAAACCGAAAATATAGCTGCACTACTTAAGGAGCAGATTGAAAAATTTGATCTTTCAGTTGATGTTTCAGAGGTAGGAGAAGTAATTGAGATTGGCGATGGAGTTGCCCGCGTTTCAGGGCTCGAAAAAGTGATGAGCTCGGAGCTTGTTGAGCTTCCAAATGGTGTTTATGGAATGGCGCTTAACCTTGAGGATGATAATGTAGGTGTTGTTCTCTTTGGAGAGTCTAGCCATGTTAAAGAAGGCGATCTTGCAAAGCGCACAGGAAAAGTTGTTGAGGTTCCTGTGGGTGAAGCAATGCTCGGGCGAGTTGTTAACCCTTTAGGGCAACCCATAGATGGAAAAGGTTCTATTGAAACAAAAGAATATTTACCAATTGAAAGAAAAGCTTTAGGGGTAATGTCTCGGTCTCCCGTAAATCAACCTCTTCAAACTGGAATAAAAGCAGTTGACAGTATGATACCAATTGGACGTGGACAAAGAGAGTTAATTATCGGTGATCGCCAAACAGGAAAGACAGCGGTTGCGGTTGATGCAATAATCAATCAAAAGTATACTCATGATACGGATTCACCAGTTTATTGCATTTATGTCGCTATTGGGCAAAAGGCTTCAACGGTAGCCTCAATTGTTTCGGAACTTGAAGCCAATGGAGCAATGGATTATACAACTGTGGTCTCAGCTAGTGCTTCTGATGAAGCACCGTTACAATATATTGCTCCATATTCGGGCTGTGCTATGGGTGAGTATTTTAGAGATAATGGTAAGGATGCCCTCATCATATATGACGATCTATCTAAGCAAGCTGTTGCCTATAGACAAATGTCTTTAGTTCTAAGGAGACCTCCAGGAAGAGAAGCGTTTCCTGGAGATGTATTTTATTTGCACAGCAGGCTACTTGAAAGAGCTTCGATGCTTTCTAAGGATCTTGGAGGCGGATCTCTTACCGCTCTTCCTATTATAGAGACTCAGGAAGGCGATGTATCTGCCTATATTCCAACAAACGTAATTTCAATTACTGATGGACAGATTTATCTTGAGAAAAACTTGTTTAACTCAGGTGTTAGACCTGCTATTGATGTTGGAATATCCGTATCTCGTGTTGGGGGTAATGCGCAAATCAAAGCAATGAAGGGTGTTGCTGGTACATTGCGTCTTGATCTAGCTCAGTATCGCGAACTTGAGGCTTTTGCAAAATTTGGCTCAGACCTTGATAAGAATACACAAGCTCAATTGACAAGAGGTGAGCGCATGGTAGAAATTTTAAAACAGGGTCAGTATGTTCCAATGCCGGTTGAAAAACAAGTTGCAATCATCTTTGCTGCATCAAAAGGATATCTTGATTCAGTGCCAGCTGAAAAGGTAGCAGAATTTGAATCAAGTCTCTTTGATTATTTAGAAGCAAATAATTCTGAGGATCTAAAAGCAATAGTTGCTGAAGGCTCTATTTCTGATGAGCTTGCCGCCACTTTAGAAAAAGCAATATCTTCATTTGCTGAAGGATTTGATTCATAAATTATGGCTAATCTTAAAGATATTCGCGATCGAATCAAATCGGTCAAAAGCATTCAAAAGGTTACCAAGGCAATGAAAATGGTTGCGGCCGCAAAAATGCGTAGAGCACAAGAGAATATGGAAAAAGCAAGGCCCTACAATCATCGATTGGTTGAGATAATTCAGCATCTACTTCCATCTGTTGAAAGGTCGATGCTACCCCTTCTTGAAATTAGAGAAGTTAAAAGAATAGCCTATGTTGTTGTGACATCTGATAGAGGATTAGCAGGTTCCTTTAATAGCAGTATTTTACGAAAAGCGCATAATGATATTGATGAATTTGGTAAGCAAAACGTCGACATATTTTGCATTGGAAAAAAAGCTAAAGATTATTTTAAGTCTCGAAAATACAATATCATTGAATCATATTCTGATTTTTGGAGTGATTTAAATTTTAACCAATCAATGAAGATTGGTAGTACGATCATTAATCATTTTCTTGACTTGTCTGTTGATGAAATCCGAGTTACATATAATGAATTTGTCAATGTAGCAACTCAGGCAACAGTTTCGGAAAAGTTATTACCAATCGAATTAAATGATGATGAGTTGAGTGATACAGATTTTCTTTATGAGCCATCAAAGGATAAAATCATTAAGTCACTTATTCCTCGCTATCTGAATGCTCAGGTATGGAAATATTTATTGGAGTCATACGCTAGTGAGCAAGCAGCGAGGATGGTTGCAATGGAAAACGCAACAACGAACTCTGAGGATATGATTAAAAATTTAACTTTAGAATTTAACAAAGCACGCCAAGCTGCCATTACAACTGAAATGCTAGAGATTGTTAGTGGTGCTGAAGCGTTAAAAGAATAAAAGGATCCTTAATATGTCAAATATGACTGGAAAAATTTCTCAAATAATGGGTGCAGTGGTAGATGTTGCATTTGAAGATGGTCATTTACCTAATATAATGAATTCGCTTAGCGTTGATAGGGGCGATGAAGGTACCTTGGTTCTTGAGGTAGCTCAGCACCTTGGAGATAATATGGTCCGAACTGTTGCTATGGATTCCACCGACGGTTTAACCAGAGGCATAGATGTTGTTGATAGCGGATCCCCGATTTCAGTGCCAGTTGGCCAAGAAACGCTTGGACGCCTCTTTGACGTTTTAGGAAATGTTATTGATGGAAAAGGAGATTTAAAAACTGATAAAAATAATCCTATCCATAGGCCGGCACCAAAACATGAAGAGCTAGCTACATCAACAGAAATTCTTGTAACAGGAATTAAGGTCGTTGACTTAATGGAGCCTTACACTAAGGGTGGAAAGACTGGTCTTTTTGGAGGAGCAGGTGTTGGTAAAACCGTTTTAATTCAAGAATTGATTCGCAACATTGCAACCGAGCATGGAGGCTACTCAGTTTTTGCTGGAGTTGGTGAAAGAACTCGCGAAGGAAATGATTTATATAATGAAATGACAGAATCAGGCGTAATTGATAAAACTACCATGGTATTCGGTCAAATGAACGAACCTCCCGGTGCTAGATTAAGAGTGGCTTTAAGCGGACTTGCAATGGCAGAGTTTTTCAGAGATGATGAAGGGAGAGATGTTCTCTTATTTGTTGATAATATATTTAGATTTACTCAGGCAGGTTCAGAAGTCTCTGCGCTTCTTGGAAGAATGCCCTCTGCTGTTGGGTATCAGCCAACTTTATCAACTGAGATGGGCGAACTTCAAGAAAGAATTACTTCAACTAAAAAGGGCTCAATCACATCTGTGCAAGCGGTATATGTTCCAGCAGATGATTTAACAGATCCTGCTCCCGCTACTGCTTTTGCTCACCTGGATGCTACATCTGTTCTTGAAAGGAAAATTGCAGAATTAGGTATATATCCAGCAGTTGACCCTTTGGCATCTACATCTAGAATTCTGGACCCTAGGATTATAGGAGAAAGGCATTATAGTGTAGCAAGGAATGTTCAAGGTGTCCTCCAAAAATATAGAGATTTGCAAGACATTATTGCAATCCTAGGCATGGATGAGCTTTCAGATGAAGACAAATTAACAGTTTCAAGAGCAAGAAAAATTCAAAAATTCTTTTCCCAGCCATTTTTTGTTGCTGAGCAATTTACTGGGACACCTGGACGCTATGTTGAGCTTGAAGATACCGTTTCAGGGTTTGAAGCAATCTTAAATGGTGAAGCTGATGAAATACCAGAAAATGCATTTTCTTACATCGGATCGATTGATGAAGCCTTTGATAAAAGTAAAGATGTGAAATCAGATGAGTCTAGCAATAATTCAAAACAAGAAGAAGATTCGAACGAAGAAGAAAGCCTTCCAGCTGAAGAAAATACTGAAAAAGCATAAAATTTATGAGCACATTTAACTTAGAAATAGTTACACCAACTCAGATATTGAAAACAGATAATGTGTCTTACCTGCGTTGTCCCGGTGTAGATGGATTATTTGGCGTGCTTTCAGGTCATCGCGATGCTCTTATCGCGCTCAGTCTAGGTGAAATTAAAATTTCCCAAGATAAGAGCGATACCATCTATGCTACTAGTGGTGGATTTGCAGAGATTTCGGGCAACAAAGTTGAGCTGCTTGTTGAAACTATTGAAGCATCTGAGAATATTGATAAGCAACGAGCTGAGGCCTCACTAAAACGTGCAAAAGATCGTTTGAAATCAAATAAAGATGTCGATTCTAAAAGAGCAGAGATGTCTCTTGCTCGAGCTATGAATCGTTTATCTATTTCAAGAAAATAAACTCCTATCTTTTTCCTCTTCATTCTTGAAACATTTAGCGTATCAAGAATTTTTTAATAAATTAAACCAAATTATTTATGAAAATAAGAACACATACATGCGGTGAGTTAAAATCTAAGGACTGTAAAAAATCTGTTATTTTAAATGGATGGGTTAATACAGTTCGTCTTCATGGGCAGGTTGTTTTTATCGATCTTCGTGACAGGTACGGAAAGACGCAAATTGTATTTAATTCTGAAAATTATGCTGGCGATTTCAATGAGGTTAAAAAATTATCAATGGAAGATGTTTTGTCTGTTTCTGGTAATGTTCATAAAAGGGAGAATCGCTCAATTAATTCTGACATGTCTACTGGTGAAATAGAGGTTTATGCATCTACAATGGAAATATTAAATCATGCAGAACCTTTACCGTTTGTAATTTCAGATCGGGACAGTGCTGAGGAGGATTTAAGATTAAAGTTCAGATATCTTGAGCTTCGTACAGAAGAATTACAAAGAAATATTGAAATACGACATAATACCTACCAAGCGGTTCGAGGTTATTTATCTAAAAAAGACTTTTTTGAGATTGAAACTCCAGTTTTAATGAAATCAACTCCGGAGGGTGCAAGAGATTATTTAGTACCCAGTAGAATCCATCATGGAAAATTTTATGCACTTCCTCAATCTCCTCAGGTCTACAAGCAGTTATTAATGATATCTGGATACGATAAATATTTTCAAATTGTTAAGTGTTTTAGAGATGAAGATTTGAGGGCTGATAGACAACCAGAATTTACCCAAATTGATATTGAGATGTCATTTATAGATGAAGAAGTAATTTATAAAGAGATGGAAGGCTTAACGCGCCATATTTTTAAATCTACAGTAAACATAGATTTACCAAAAAAATTTCCACGGTTAACCTATGATGAGTCTATGGATGTTTATGGAACAGATAAACCGGATACCAGATTTGGCATGCATTTGATTGACTTAAAAAAATTTACTGATATATCTGAGTTCAATGCTTTTAAGTCGACACCCTGCGTCAGAGGGATAGTTGTAAATGGTGGCGCTAAATATTCCCGAAAAAATATCGACGATTATACAAATTTCGTAAAAAAATATAATGCTAAGGGCTTAGCATGGATGAAGATGGAGTCTGATCAATTACAAGGAGGTATTTCAAAATTCATCAACATCGATATACAAAAGGAAATAATTGAATCTGCAAAAATTGAAAACGGTGACATCATATTTTTAATTGGAGATCAAAAAGAAACGGTACTAACTGCACTTGGAGCTTTAAGGTTGCATATTGGAATGGAAGAGGGTTTGTGTGACCCAAATAAATTCAATCCGGTATGGGTGACAGACTTTCCAATGTTTGAATATGATGGAGACTCCAAAAGATATATAGCAATGCACCACCCATTTACCGCTCCTCAAACCAAAAATTTAGAAGATCTCGATTCTGAACCTTCTCTGCTCAAGTCTCGAGGGTATGATCTTACTATTAATGGTTATGAAATTGCAGGTGGGTCAATAAGAAATCATAAGCCCGATTTTCAATCAAAGATTTTTGAATTATTAGGAATGGATAATGAAGAGATTGATTCAAGATTTGGATTTTTAGTTGAAGCTCTTAAATACGGCACGCCCCCACATGGTGGTATCGCTTTTGGTTTTGATAGATTAATTATGCTTTTATCTGGTTCAAACAACATTCGTGATGTTATCGCCTTTCCAAAAACCACATCGGCATCTTCCTTAATGGATGAGTCACCAAGCAAAGTATCAAAAGATCAGCTATCTGATTTAAATATTAAAGTAGTAAATAAAAATAAATAATTATTAAAAGCAATAATATGAAAAATACTTTTTCATGAATTATTCTGATTATTGTAGTCAAGGTACAAAAATTCAGACTAGCTATATTAAAGTTTCTAGCTGTGTTCAATTGTTTAAAATTCATTTTACTCCAAAAAAATTAACAAATTATCCACCTGTGATCTTCATTCCCGGTTGGGGCTCCTTCATTCAAGGATGGAAAATAGTTCTTCGTGAAATGAGCAAAGATTTTGAAATTTATTATCTTGAAACAAGGGAGAAGGGTTCAGCCGTACATAAAAAAGAACAAGAGATCACCATTGAAAATATTGGCGATGATATTGCTAGAGCAACTGCATTGATTAATTTAAAAGATGATTGTTTTATTGCTTTAGGTAGTTCGATGGGGGCAACTGCTATTCTAGATGCAATTGCTGAAGAAAAGCTTTTCCCATCTCTAGCTGTTCTAATTGGCCCGAATATCGAATTCAATATTCCACGTTTTTTAATAATCATTTTATCGATAATTCCAATTCAGTTTTATAAAGCCATAAGACCATTCGCGAAATGGTATATGAAAAGAAAATATATTGACATGGAATCAGATTCAAAGCAATATCATAAATATTCTTATGTTTTAGATAATATTCATTTTGTGAGAACCCGTCGCTCAGCATTAAGCTTTAAAAAATATAGTTTTAAAGATAAAATTGAAAAAATAAGAAAAAGAATTTTGGTTTTCAGCGGCAAAAAAGACATTCTACATAATTATAAACAAACACTGGATATGGTTAAAAGAATTGAAAATGCAACACTAGTTAACCTTGAAACTAATGACAGAACACATAGCAAAGAAATGGTTGATGAAATAAGAGCTTATTTAAAAAAATATAATTTATTCAAATAGAGACTCCTTCTTTAATAACAGTATTTTAGCTAGTTCTTGTTCAAAAAGATTTTCAGGTGAAGCTTCTGGAATTTTTGTCGGATCAGCATTCAAAACATATTGCAAATCTTTGACAAAAGAATCTTTATCTCCATTTTTTGTATAAAGGTATTTTGCTCGAGATGTGTATGTTGTCATGAAATTTGGTTCACTAGAAATTGATTTATCGAAATTGTTTTTAGATTGCTCAAGACTCACCCCTGGAAGCTTGGCGTAAAATGCGCCAAAAATGCGGTTTGCTCCGTGATAATTATATTCTGGATCAATTGAAAGTATTTGATGTAGTACTGTCTCAATAATTTCTCTATTCTCTAATCTTTCAAGGACGGGTTTAGTTAAGAGATAGCTTGTGAAATTTTCTGCCCACCAGTAAGCTACAGGCAGCACTTCACCAGGAAGGCTTTCAAGACCAGCTATATTTTTTGCAATGCTGTCGCCCTTAATAGATTGAAAACCGCTCTGAAATTCTCTAGTTGCGGTAATAAATTTCCAGGCTGCAGAAAAACCCTCATTGAAAAGTGAGTCTGCAGATTCAGGCTCACTGTGTTTGATAAAACGACCATTAAAATAGCAACTTCTAGAATATAAAGCCACCGCATCAGGGTTATCCTGATCAAGCTCTACAGCTTTTGCGAGGAAGTGTTTT
>CEOK01172944.1_pt1 | contig 17556 bp, 14 predicted proteins | sample 427001 | NCBI WGS metagenome assembly CEOK01 (sample SAMEA2591108, study PRJEB7988) | marine metagenome | isolation source: saline water (ENVO:00002010), including | reverse complement strand
GCTACAAGCTCGACACCCGAAGGGAAAAACTCCTCAGCAATGGCATGGGTGACAGGGCACACGCCATTGAATGGAGCGTCGGTGATGAGTACAGATTTGAGGGCGTCTGTGAGCTTGGTCATGGCAGCCATGGTCGCTCAGGGGCAAACGGACGTACTGCGGATCTACCATCTTGATCGAGGTTACGAAGCGTTGGAGACGAAGCTTACGGCCATTGGTGCCAATATCGCACGGGTAAAGGAGTAACCTCCTGATAGGGTAATCATCCGCAAATCGCCCACCCATCAAGCGTCCCTTTTTTGTATATTGCAAGTTAAATCCAAATCGCGTAGGCATCGATGATTTTTTCGCAATTCATATACGTTTTGACCGCACTCGCACGTTCTTTGTCGAAGCACCAAGAACGTTTCTTGCTGTGGAGTACGTCTATGATGCACAATTTGATGCGTGAATGGATCGAATTCACAACCTTTTTTCATTTCTCGGCAGCCCCTGAGCGACAGTCTCTGGCAATCTTTGCGCCTGCCGAATTCAACACACTACACACAGAACACGACACAAATTTAGGTGTCAAACAACTTGTTTGTGCCGGAATCCCGATTCGTCGGTCAGCCCGTCTACACCCAATGTTCGCGTTGTGTTCGCAGTCCAATCAACCGATTTATGAGCAATCAAGTATTAATCCATTCCTCCGGGAAACAAACTCAAATCGCATTAATAGAGAAAGGAGAGCTATCCCAGCTCTTCATCGATTCTGAGCAAAATCAACGTACGGTTGGCGATATCTTTCTCGCCAGAGTGCACAAGGTCATGCCTGGAATTCGGGCAGCCTTTATTGATGTAGGCCTCGAAAAAGACGCCTTTTTACACTTTTCAGACGCTGGTGACCACCTTGGTGATTACGTGCGGATGATTAATGGCACAAAAAACATCCCCAAAGAGGCTCTAAAACAACTCGACAAATTTGACAGTCTGAGCAATCACGACAAGCAAATGCTTGCTGGAAAGTTATTGCAGCCAAATCAAAAGATGTTGGTCCAGATTGCCAAAGAACCTATGGGTAGCAAAGGGCCACGAATCACCACGGACATCTCCATTGCAGGGCGCTTTTTGGTGCTGATCCCCATGGGCAAACATGTGGCGGTTTCTAAAAAGGTGAACAATTTCCGGGAGCGCAAACGTCTCAAATCTATTGTTAGCTCCATGCTTCCTGAAGGGTTTGGCGTGATTGTACGCACGGTAGCCGAACGCCAAGAGAAGGAGGCGATCGAAGATGATATGCGGATGATCTTGCAAAAATGGGAGCGGTTGATGGATAAACTCGAAGGAGCCAAGCCGCCACAGCTACTCCATAAAGATCTCGATATGACCGAGAGCATTCTTCGCGATCTGTTTGCCAAGTCCTACGATCAGATTTTGATCGACGATTATGAGATGTACAAGGAGACCAAAGAGTTCGCCGGCACCATCTCCCCCGAGCTAGAAAAAGCGGTCAAGCTGTACAAAGGCCGTGATCATATCTTTGATAGTTTCAACATTAGCAATGATGTTGCCTCTATCTTTAGCGATCGAGTCAAAATGCCTTCTGGGGGGTATCTCATTATAGAGCAGACCGAGGCGATGTATGTTGTGGATGTGAACTCAGGACCCTATGCAGCAAAGGATCAGCAGGAGGACAACTCCCTCAAAACCAATCTTGAAGCGGCTCGAGAAATCGCTAAACAGCTACGTTTGCGTGATCTAGGTGGGATTATTGTCGTCGATTTTATCGATTTAAGGGAGGATTCAAACCGCAAAAAGATTTTTGATGAGCTCAAGAAGGAGTTCAAAAAAGATCGCGCCAAGACCAATGTGATTGGGATGAGCGATTTTGGGTTGATTCAAATTACGCGCCAACGTATTCGACCTAGTGTGGTGAAAAGTGTAACTCTACCGTGTCCAAGTTGTAAGGGCTCAGGAACGGTGATTTCTAAAGATACCGTTGTGAATGATCTAGCAGCATGGATTTCAAAATTCCGCCGTCAGTCAGGGTATCGTGTTGTCGAGGTGTTTGTGAATCCATACTTGAAATCGCATCTTGAGAATGGTGGCTGGTGGAGTCTTCGTTGGAAGTGGATGAGACGCTACAATGTGAGGCTGAAACTGATCGCTGATGAGAGTGTGTCACTGAGTGAATTTCGTGCAGCAATTCCAGGTACTGAAGTTGATATTGTGGATGCAGTGAATCGACAATGGTCGCTGGATAAGGTGCTCAAAGAGGCGGAGAAGGCAGAACCTCCCAAAGAGAACCACGAAGATGATGAGATTCTAGAGTATTATGAAAAAGAGGCCGACGAGCCAACAAACGCGTAAGCTTATGTTCCCAGGATTTTTCTCCCTGTTTTTCCCGCCAAGTGTTGTCACAGCGATCGTTGGATTGCTATGGATGACAGGGGTGGATCCCATTGTACTCTCCCAGGAAGATCACGAGAACAATATCCGCAAGTATGTCCAAGCTCAACAGCGCATCATCGACAACTATTACAATGTTGCCGACATCAACGACTTGCACGAACAGAGTATGCGAGGGTTTGTCGAAGCGATGGCCGATACGACGATTACTGAGGCTACATTGCCTGGTACGCCTTTGGACACCACATTTGTCGAACAGCCAACAGTGGATGATTTACGCGGGTCTTATGAGCGTTTCAAATCCGCTTATGAGTATGTACTGAATGCCTATCCTGAAGAGAATTTGACAGACCTAACCGAGCAATCGGTCATCAAAATGATGAACACCTTGGATCCCCATTCGACATACATCGAGCCCAAGGATAATGAGCGTATTCAGGAGCAATTTGCAGGGAAATTCCAGGGGATTGGGATTCAGTTTAATATCATATCAGATACCATTACTGTGGTGACAGCCATCTCAGGAGGACCTAGCGACCGGTTAGGCATTCGAAGTGGTGACCGAATTATCGAGATTGAGGACAGCTCAGCCGTTGGCTTTAATAATGAAGATGTGGTGGCGCGTTTGCGAGGGGAGAAAGGATCCACTGTGCATGTCAAAGTCCTTCGCCCTGGAACAGGAGAACTCGATTTTGACATCATTCGGGATGATATCCCATTGATTACTGTGGATACGCACTACATGCTAGATGACCAAACAGGCTATGTCAAGATTAATCGTTTCGCAGCCACGACTCATGAAGAGTTTATGACGAGTGTGCAAGATCTTGAGTCGGAGGGTATGGAGCGATTGATCCTAGATTTACGAGGAAACCCTGGTGGGTACATGAGTCAAGCCATTGCCATTGCTGAGGAGTTTTTCCCTTCGGGTGTCGAGCTTGTAGCCACAAAATCACGGCATCGTCGCTTTACCTCCTCTTATGACTCGCAACGCGATGGAGAGCTAAAGGATACACCGCTCATCGTGTTGGTCAATGAGGGCTCAGCAAGCGCGTCTGAAATTGTTTCTGGGGCGGTTCAGGATCACGATCGTGGGTTGATAGTGGGGAAACGCTCCTTCGGAAAAGGGTTGGTCCAGCAGCAGTATGAATTGGCGGATAAATCAAATATCCGAGTGACGATCTCAAGATACTACACACCCTCGGGTCGTCTTATTCAAAAACCGTTCAAAGATGGGCGTGAGGAGTATGTTCAAGAGATTATAGCCCGTGAAGATGACGCATCTGTGGATGCCATTGATTTTATTGAGACGGTTCCCGATAGCTTAAAATATAGCACTACTGCGGGGCGTACGGTTTACGGTGGCGGTGGAATTGTGCCTGATATTTTGGTGAAAGATGACACATTGTCTGGGTATATGTTCAACCTAATGGTGGGGAATCAGGTCGATTTTAATTTTGTACGAAGCTACCTCGATGCCAACAACGACAAATTCCGCATGTCTTGGGAGCGCGATTTTGAGTCGTTTCGGGAGAGTTTTGCCTTTACTGATGACGAAAAAGAGACGTTTTATGCGTTGATGAAGGAAAAAGGCTTAGTTGTGGATGAAAGCGTGAGCACACCCGATGTGTCAGGAGATTCGCTCATCGTGCCACCCTCCTACGTTGATCAAACTGATTGGATGGTGATGGGACGCTTGAAGGCGGAGCTTGCTCGCCAAGTGTGGGGCTCACCCTATTTTTATCCTGTGATTAATGATGTGTTTGGCGACGAAATCAAGCAAGCGATGAAGCAATGGGAGTCAGTCAAAGCCCTCGAAATGCTGGCTAGTGAGGCGCGAGCTGAAGATGCAAAAGCGCTGAGATAGCCGCTGTTTCCGCACGAAGTCGATTTGAGCCGAGTGAAATGGTTTCCATGCGAGGAATAGGGTCCACTGATAACACATCCAAAAGCTCCCGTTCTCTTGCTGATATCCCCCCTTCTGGACCGATAATTACAAGAATTCTGGATGGATTTGCCGAGCTTCTAGTGGTGGGGTGTCGATTGACACCTTTTGATTCAACACCTGCATCGTTGGCAATTTTTTTGCCCCCAAAACTCTCGCCACTGACTGTTTCGTCGGCAAGCACCACGCGACCAAACGAGGCGAGCTCGTTAGGCTTCAACACATCATCTAGTGATTGAAACGTCCGCAAATCAGGCATAAATGCACCTTTGGATTGCTTTAGAGCACTTTCCACAACGGCTTGAGCCCTTTCAAGCTTCACCACAGAGCGCTCTGAGTGGTCCATATGAACCAACCAAAGGCCAGCAGCACCCAGTTCCGTACATTTTTCGAGTGCCCACTCGATTCGATCCCTTTTTTTGAGGAGGCCAAGTGCAATCGTTATCTCAGGCGAACGTGGCTGGATATTCATTATTTCGTCAACTCGCAGAGTGAGAGCCGATTGATAAACGTCCCCAACGCTGCACCGTGCCTGAAAGCCCTTGCCATCCGTGACAAGGCATGGGTCACCTTCCCGCAATCGAAGCACCTTTAGCGCATGGTTGGCTTCATCCCCTTCGAGTTGCAGATTAGGTGGTTTTGGGATGGTCGGCGATGGAATCAAAAATTGATTCATGTTTGTGGCGAATCTAGGTCAGAAGTCGGGTCTGGCGAATCTGATGGGGCAGACGAGCTCGCACCCCCTGGCGAATCCGATGGGGTAGCATCACCCTCTCCAACCTCAAAAGAGGTCTCCCCTGTTCGCAACATACGCCGAACATAGGGCACACAAAATTGGCAATTGGTGCCGCAAAGACCCGCTTCGATGAGCTGCTCTACGGTCGGGAATCCTCGTGTCTCCGCTTCGCGCTGAAGTTCGCTGAAATGGCGCTTTTCACAAATGCACCACTCTACAGCCATGACTACTGACCCGTTTGCTTAAATTGTTTCCCAAGCTTGAGCCCCTGCCCTTGATAGTTACTTTTTAGATCCGCGCCGTAGAGGGTTTCAGGGACTTCGGTATTGGGTTCAAATCGCATCGAGAAAAACGTTTGACCATCTTCGATCAAGAACGGGACATCGTGCGATCGTACCTCAAGAACAGCCCTAGCACCCTTATCCTCGACGCGCCCTCCAAAGCCACTATCAAAAAACCCAGCATAATGGGTCCGAAGCTCACCTGACCCCGTGTCGTAAGCAATCATTTCGGCGGCTAGGTGTTTGGGGATTCGACACCGCTCTTTGCTAGCAAATATATAAAAGGCCTCTGGATCCAGAATGAGATGATCTTCCGGTTTGGCCAGAATGGGCTCCCAAAACTCTGAGGCATCGTATCCTCCCAACCGATCTAGGTCGATCACATCACGATGTTTTCTTGCTCTGTATCCCACGATGGCTCCAGGTTCACCAGAGACATCCACACTCATAAACAAGCCTTGATTCACCTTGAGATGATCCAAATGGAGAGGCACCCCATCGGCATCCATTAACAGTGGATCTTGATCGTGTACCCGCAGAATCTCCTCATCGCTCAAGACAACATGACCGTGTCGAAAACGGAGCTGATTGAGCATTTGCCCTGTTCGAACCTTGATGGGAAAAGACTTGGGGACTACCTCGAGATATAATTTTCCCTGATACCCTGGCTGGATCTCCTCAAATCGATGGCAAAAGTCGGTGATGACTCGCGTAAAAATGTCGAGTCGACCTGTGGAACTCTTCGGATTGGCTTTAGCCGTTAATGGATCGTCCGTAAGGAGTGTCTCTCCTGCCTCAAAACGATGTTCTCGCTGCGTGGGCAAGGCGATTGCTTCCAACAAGGGGATAATGTACACGCCATTGGGTTCCAACACCGCCCCATCCTCGATGGAGAATCGATATTGTTCCAATTTGGACACTTTTTGATCCACAGATTCAGATTCGGGTAAAAAACTGCTACGCACTCGAATCGCCTCTGTACCTAGCCGCAGGTCAATGGAATTCGGCTGAAACTGCTCCGGCCTCATAGGATAACGCTCATGTGTCGAGTGCAATACGCCTTGCTCGACGAGCCATCGTAACCGCTGGACGGGAAGGATCCCTTTGGTGCGAAGATTCATGTGGTGCGTAGATTCATGAGAACGAGCTTGAGTCTTCCCCTGCAATCTCACACACACGCTCAAATTCTTGCTGGGTTACGGGTGTAATGCTCAAACGATTTCGTTTAAATATCACCATCTCTTGGAGCAACGGGTCTTCTTGCAACACATTGCGGTCAATGGTCTCTTTGAACGTTGTGACATAAGAGATATCCACGAGGATCCATCGTGGGTTGTTTGGGTCACTTTTGGGGTCGAAATAATGATTAGACGAATCAAATTGTGTCGGATCTGGATACGGATCTGAAGCAACTCTGGCCACCCCTGCAATATGTGGAGGTTTGCAATTTGAATGGTAGTAAAGAATCAAATCTCCTGGTTTCATTTGATCTCGCATCATATTGCGCGCCTCATAATTACGAATCCCATCCCAGGGTTCGGTCCCATCGGCCTTGAGATGATCAAGGTTGTAGACGTCGAGCTCAGATTTCATTAACCAGTACTGCATACGTTAGGCGCGATATTTTTTGACATACCATTGGACGGTGGTGCGCAGTAGCCCATCAAAGTCTGTCGATGGTTCCCAGCCCAATGAGTTTTTAATTTTGGAGGCATCAATGGCGTAGCGGAAATCGTGACCTAATCGATCGGTCACAAAACTGATCAAATTGGCATAATCCCCATCCGGTCCTTCACCTACCTCTTCATTCAGGAGTCTACACAAACTATGAACCAGGTCAATGTTTTTCCACTCATTATTGCCGCCAATATTGTAACTCTCCCCAGCATCCTCACACTCAAACACGGTCCGAATCGCATCACAATGATCCTCCACAAATAGCCAATCTCGCACATTGGTCCCTTGACCATAGACAGGGATCGGGTTATGGGCCATTGCATTACGAATCACGGTAGGGATGAGCTTTTCATCGTGCTGATGGGGTCCATAATTATTGGAACAGTTGGTCATCACCGTGTTCATTCCATAGGTGTGATGGTAGGCTCGAACGAGGTGATCGCTTCCTGCTTTGCTCGCACTATAAGGTGAATTGGGAGCATAGGGCGTGGTCTCTGTGAACGCACCCTCATCACCCAGTGAACCATAGACTTCGTCGGTCGATACATGCAGAAAACGCTTTGTGGTGTCATCACCCCACAATTGACGGCACTCTTCAAGGAGATTGAACGTCCCCACAACATTACTCATCACAAATGGCTCAGGCCCAGAAATGGAATTATCTACATGGGATTCGGCCGCAAGATGAAAGATGCCATCGGGTTGAGTTTGTTGAAGATGGGTACGCACCGCGTCACGGTCGGTAATATCAAGCTGCAAAAACTCATATTGATCAGAGGATGCAATGGGCTCAAGGTAGTCAAGGTTCGACGCGTAGGATAGTTTGTCCACATTCACCAACTTGGCATCAGGAAAATGATTGTGCAGATGGATCAATAGATTGGATCCAATAAATCCAGCCCCGCCAGTGACCCAAAACGTTCGTGTATTCATAATGTGTGGGTTGTTGATGGTGTGTCGGTTGTTGATCGTGCGTGGGTTGTTTGTTGTTGAAGAAACGTGTCTTGCGTCAAAAAAGTGCCTCTGCGGGTAGATCATCAAAGCGAGGTAGGTCTAAATCTTTGGGAGAAATCAGTGGCTCGTCGACATCCTCGTCGATGCCCCAATCGATGGCTAAGGTTTCATCCAAGGGATGGATGCCTCGTTCTGCAGATGCATGATAATAGGCGGTGCATTTGTACTGCACCAATGCCTCATCGCTGTGCACCGAAAACCCATGGGCAAAGCCAGGAGGAATCCAAAGCATATGACCGTTTTCTGCCGATAATGTAGCTTGAACGACGTGTCCAAACGTGGGGCTCTCTTTGCGGATATCCACGGCAACATCAGTGATCGTCCCTTTGGCAACACCTACAAACTTTCCCTGTGCGGAGGCTCCGATTTGATAATGAAGTCCTCGAATCACCCCCTTGGAGGATTTGGACAAATTATCCTGGACAAACGGTGATGGAAGCTCGATCCCATAATCGGTAAACCACGACGCTCGCGCCGTCTCCATAAAGTACCCACGATCATCGTAGAACTGACGTGGGGTAAACAATACCAGCTCAGGAATCGCTTGTGGACGAATCCAGTCTGGAAGAGAAGCGGGTGAGTTTGGGGTTGGGGTCATGATTTGATCGTGCTCCAAAGTGTAGGATCGGCCAAACACCGACTCAATGAATCTCGCCAATCTGGGGGATAAAGGCCAGTGAATACCGTAAACTTTTCGGTAGAAAGCTTTGAAAAATGAGGTCGCGTAGCAGGCGTTGGGTAGTCACTGGTGGGGATTTGATGAAGGGTCAGAGCGGGGTGGGCCAGGCCGCGAGTGCGAGCCTGCCCGAACACAGCGTTGGCGACGTCTGCCCATGTGCCCTGGCCTGCAGATCCAAGGTGTATGATCCCGGAGGCTTGGGCGAGGAGAAGGGCGAGGGTCTGGGTGACGACATCGTCACAGAAGGCCGGGGCTCCGGTTTGGTCGTCGACGACGCGTACCTTGGGGCGTTGCGTGGCGAGGCGCGCCATGGTGGTAACAAAGTTGCGGCCATGAGGACTGCACAACCATGCCACTCGTAGGAGTAAACTCTTTGATGACGCCAAAATCCCTGTGGATTGAATCGCTTGTTCACCCGCAAGCTTACTTTGTCCATAAGCGTTCACAGGATTGGTAGGTGCCTCTTCCGGATACCCTTCAGGATATGACGCTTGATCCTCCGTGGACCCAGAAAAAACATAATCCGTGGAGTAGTGGACCAACCGACACGCGTGCTCGACACACCACTGCGCAATCCAGCCTGGTGCATCCCCATTCACAAGCATGGCACGTGCTGTTTCAGTTTCTGCATCATCCACCTGGGTGTATGCGGCACAATTCACCCACACATCAGGCACATCATGACGACCAAGAACCTCATCAAATGTGTCAGGTTTTGTAATATCGAGTTGAGCCGAGGAATAGGCCCAAAGCGTCACCTCAGATTGAGATGCAGCCCACTGTTGCCATTGCTGACCAAGCTGCCCTCCTGCGCCAGTGAGCACGATCTTCATTTAGAAGTCGCTTGGATCGGCTGTAGCCAGTTCGTTGGCAACACGGAGTGATTCCAGCGTCCCTGCATCGGTCCACCAGCCATCCATCACACTATAGACCATTTGTTGGCGACGGATGTATTCGTTATTCACATCGGTAATCTCCAGCTCACCCCTCCCTGAAGGCTTAAGCGTCTTAATGATGTCAAACACCTCAGCATCATAGAAATAAATCCCTGTCACGGCATAATCGGACTTCGGTTTGGAGGGTTTTTCCTCGATGGACACGATTTGGTCACCATCCATCTCAGCAACCCCATATCGGTCAGGATCATGGACCTGCTTCACCATAATTTGGCTTCCACTCCCAGGATAATTCGCCACTGCTTGCTGAAGCCCCATCTTAAAAATATTATCTCCAAGAATCACAGCAACTGGATCTCCGCCAGCAAAATTCTCCGCTAGGCCTAGTGCTTGGGCAATCCCACCTGCCTCATCTTGCACCTTGTAGGTAAAACGGCAGCCAAAATCTTTGCCAGAGCCAAGCAAACTCACCACATCGCCCATATGATTGGTACCTGTCACAATCAAAATTTCTTCCATTCCCACACCAATCAGCTTTTTGATGGGGTAATAGATCATCGGCATATCTCCGACGGGCAATAAGTGCTTATTTGTGACATTGGTCAGCGGGAATAGACGTGAGCCCGTCCCACCAGCTAGGACGATTCCTTTCATAACATCATGGCTAAGGGGTTCTCAAGCATGTGCTTCAACTCGTTTAGGTACTCAGCCGCTTTGGCTCCATCGACAATGCGATGGTCACTGGAGAGTGTGAGTTTCATTCGCTTGCCAGGGACAATGGCTCCCTCCTTGACGACCGCTTCATCGCGTATACCACCTACCGCCAGTATGGCCGCATTGGGTGGGTTGATAATGGCGGTAAATTCATCAATTCCAAACATCCCCAAATTACTAATGGTAAAGGTGCTGCCTTCCATTTGTTGCGGCTGCAATTTTTTCTCACGTGCCAAGCCAGCCAATTCCTTGGATTCAGCCGAAATCTCCATGAGAGATTTTTGATCCGTATGGGTGATCACCGGTGTCAATAATCCTTCATCGACGGCAACGGCAAACGCAATATGCACGTCATGATGGATGGTCATCTCGGTTTCATTCCACGATCCATTCACCCATGGATGTTTTTTCAGAGATAGAGCAGCGGCTTTCAGAATAATGTCATTAAAGCTAATCTTGACAGGGCTCACTTGATTAAGCTGACCTCGCGCTGCAACAACATTGGCCATGTCTACATCCACACTCACATAAAAATGGGGGTTCGTGAATTTGCTTTCGGACAGGCGGCGAGCAATCACTTTGCGCATTTGGGATACTTTCACCTTCTCAGAGCCGCTGGATGGACGTGAAACGGGTGCGGGTGCTTGCGTCGATGCAGATGTTTGTGGCTCAGGCGTGGACGTAGTGCCCGCCTGGGCTGTTGGAGCTGCTGAGGATGTAGCAGCTTGCGAGGGTGCACCACCGGCAAGTGCTTTTTCAACATCTGCGATCACAACACGACCGTTGGGTCCAGATCCTTGAAGAGTTTGGAGGTCCAGACCCTTTTCTGAAGCCACTTTTTTGGCTAATGGAGAGGCTTTTACACGCCCGTCGGTCGTGCTCGTGGTTTGCGTCGAATCGGATGAGTCCGATGAATCGGTTGTATTACCCGAGCCAATGCCACCAAAAATAGGGTCGAAGGATTCGCTTGCTGAATCGGCAGTTTCAGGCTCAGTTGCAGCTTCGCTGGAACTGCTCTCACCACTCGCTCCTCCAGAAACAAGTCCAGAAATATCTTCGCCAGGCTCTCCAATGACGGCCACAAGACCCCCTAATGGAATAGTGTCGCCTTCATCTACCAACAACTTCAAGATAGTGCCTGAATCAAATACCTCCATTTCCATGGTGGCCTTATCGGTTTCGACGTCCGCAATGACATCTCCTGCGGAGACGGTATCTCCTTCCTGAATATTCCACTTTGCAAGGACACCCTCTTCCATGGTGTCACTGAGCTTGGGCATTTCTACTTTTATCGCCATGACTGTCGACTAGGATTTATAGTAAACTTGCTTAGCTCCATCCACAACATCTTTCACCGATGGGAACCAGGCATCAAACAAAGGCTTCGAAAACGGGGCGCTCACATCGGGCAGTGTCACTCGGACCACAGGCGCATCAAGATCATCAAAAGCATCGCGCTGGAGTAAATATCCTACTTCTGCTGCCGTTCCCGCAAATGGGTGAGCTTCATCCACGACCACACATCGATGGGTTTTTTTAACGGATGCAATGACCGTATCCATATCCAATGGCTTCACAGTACGCAAATCGACGATTTCCGCCTCAATGCCTTCTTTAGCAAGTTCAGCAGCCGCCTTCACAACGGTATGATAAATTTTGCCATGAGTCACCAAGGTGACATCGCTCCCCTCTCTTTTGACCGCAGCTTTACCAATCGGAATCAAGTGCTCAGGATCTTCATTCACTTCACCTTTGAGACCATACATTTGCTCCGATTCCATAAAGAGCACGGTATCATTATCACGAATGGCAGACTTTAGCAATCCCTTTGCATCACCCGGCTCAGATGGATGTATCACTTTGATGCCAGGAAAGTGAGCATACATACTTTCATAAGCAACAGAGTGTGTTGCCCCTAGTTGTCCAGCTGACGCATTGGGCCCACGAAACACAATCGGCACACTCACTTGTCCCCCCAACATATACTTCACCTTGGAGGCATGGTTGATAATTTGATCCGCGGCCAAAACTGCAAAATTAAACGTCATAAACTCAATAATGGGGCGAAGTCCATTCATCGCTGCACCCACGCCAATACCTGCAAAACCAAGCTCTGCAATTGGGGTGTCGATGACACGTTTGAAACCATAGGTTTCTAAGAGCCCCTCGGTCACTTTGTAGGCACCATTATATTCAGAAACCTCTTCACCCATGATGAATACATTTTCATCTCGTGCCATCTCCTCATCGATGGCTTGGCGAAGGGCCTCTCTAAATTGAAGTTCTGCCATGATTCTTACCTATGAAATACTGGGTTTGGCTCTGAGTACATATCCTCATAGAGCGCACTGTCTTCCGGAAATGGCGAGTTATCCGCAAACTCTACGGCATCCATCACCTCTTCTTCAACTTTTTCGTAAATCGCATCGATCGCCTTCTGAGTTGCCATCTTTTTGTCAAGTAAGACCGTTTTTAGGCGCTCGATAGGGTCAAGAGATTGAAACTCTTCCATCTCCTCTTTGTCACGATACTTTTGAGGGTCACTCATGGAATGTCCTCGATAACGGTAGGTCCGAATCTCGACAAACCAAGGCATCGAATCCTTGCGTACGTCGGTTGCCATTTCTTTCATCGCTTCATACACTGACAAAACGTCCATCCCGTTTACAACACGGTGCTTCATACCATAACCAAGAGCTCGCTCCCATAACTCACCTGTGGAATGACGACGAGTGGCTGTACCCATGGCATACCCATTATTTTCTACGATAAACATGATGGGAAGCTTCCATAACTGCGCCATGTTCATGGTTTCATGTAGTGCGCCTTGGTCCACGGCTCCATCACCCATAAAACATGTCGTGAGTCGATCCAGCCCTTTATACTTGTTGGCAAAGGCCAAGCCACCGCCGAGAGGAATGTGCCCTCCAACGATACCATAGCCACCCCAGAAGTGCTTCTCTACATTCGCAAAGTGCATCGATCCACCCTTGCCTTTGGAGCACCCTGTAGCCTTTCCAAATAATTCAGCCATGCCTTGTCGTGCGGAAACACCTCTCACAAGACCCCAACCATGGTCACGATAGGCCGTGATAATGTCATCATCGTCTTTTAATGCAGCGGTTGTTCCTGTTGATACAGCTTCTTGGCCAATGTAGAGGTGCAAAAATCCACCAAATTTACCTTTCTGATACATTTGCATCGCACGTTCTTCGAATCTGCGCTGAAGAACCATACTCTCAAACATCTCAAGAAGTTGACCTTTTTTGAGTCCTAACTTTGCAGGAGCAGCAGTTGTGGGTTCGGGCAGATCCACCGCTTTTTCATAGAGCGAGTCCCCTTTTTTGCCCGATTTTTTGGGGGTGGCCAGCTCTTCAGCTGCCTTCCCAACTGGAGTAAAAATAGCTTCTTTTGTCATCGGCTTTGTTCACTTAATTTGGCTTCGAAGATACGGTTTTTTGGCGGGATTCCACCGGTGGAGTACGTCTCACTCGTGGAGCCCGCTACCCCAGTAGTTCCTTTAGCTGATCACCCGCCTTTGCCACGAGCTCATCCATTCCATCTGGATTTTTACCCCCTGCCGTTGCAAGATTTGGCTGACCGCCACCTCCACCGCCAACCAGAGCGGCTAAACCTTTCACCCATGTCCCAGCATGACCTCCACGTTGAATCACATCGTCCGTCATCGCTGCCATGAGGGCAACTTTTCCTTGTTCCGGATCATGAGAAACCAAAACAATGGCTAATCCCGTTGGCTTTTGGCGCAAGGCCTCGTACCCCATTTGTTTTAGCCCGTCCATGGAGGCACCCGGCACCTTGGAGGCGATCAAGTGAAGCGCATTATCCAGAACGATGGCTTGATCCATCAACTCTGGCAGTTGTCCAAGGAGTTGTTTTTGTGAGATGGACTGAAGTTGCGTCTCCAGGTCTTTTTTTGCCTCTTGTAGTTGCTGAATCGACTCTCCAAGGTTAGAGGCACCTCCGCCAACAAGTCGTTGCGCGTCCGATAGTGATTGTAGTTGACGTTGGACGTAGGACAATGCTGCAGACCCTGTTAAAGCCTCAATGCGACGTACACCTGCAGAGGCTGAAGACTCAGAGGTAATCACGTACAATCCAAGCTCACCCGTGGCCTGAACATGCGTTCCAGCACATAATTCTACCGAAAACTCAGGGTCAAACGTAATGATGCGAACCGATTCTCCATATTTCTCCCCAAAAAGCATCATGGCACCTCGCTCCTTGGCTTGATCAATGGACACATCACGCTCCTCTGTCAAAGGGATGTTTTCTTGGATTCTGAGATTCACCTGCTGCTGAATATCAGCCAACGTTTCCTGTGGAATTTGCTCAAAATGGGCGAAGTCAAACCTCATCCGGTCATGCGTCACTAGAGATCCTTTCTGGACTACATGCGATCCAAGTGTATCTCGTAGAATTGCGTGCAATAAATGAGCTGAGCTATGGTGCTTGGCGGTTTCGGTGCGTCTAACTCGATCAACCTTCGCCGTCCAAGGACCGGAAAAAGAGGTTGGAAGTCGATCTACAGTGTGCACGAAACCATGCCGCCCCTTTTGGACATCCAATACGTTGAGGGTCTCAGTGGGCGATTCCAACACCCCATGATCTGCGGTTTGGCCTCCACTTTCGGCATAAAAGGGGCTTCTGTCTAACAGCACAAGGTGTTTGTCTCCTTTTTTCGTCGACAACGTAGCTTTGGCGACAAGTTGCACCTCAGACTCAAAGTGATCATAGCCTATAAAGTCGAATGCTTCTCCTAGTGCATCTAATGTCTTGACGGATGCCTCTGGATTGAGTTGCCAAGCAGTGGCATCATTTGCTGACGCTGTGGCTGTTGCACCTGCAGCTCGTGCACGTTCTTTTTGCTGTGCCATGAGTGCATCAAACCCATCTAAATCTACCTCAAGCCCTTGCTCCCGCGCCATTAACGAGGTTAAATCAACAGGAAATCCATAGGTGTCGTGCAGCATAAAGGCGGCTTCGCCTGAGACTTTGTTTTGTCCTTTGGTTAATTCTTGGAAACGCTCAATTCCTTGACCTAACGTCTTGATAAATGAAGCCTCTTCTGCTCGGATAATGTCCTGTAATGATGACTTTTGAGCCTCTAATTCAGGAAATACATCCTTGAATTGAGCTGCCAGTGGGTCTACAAATCGGTGCATGAACGGCTCTGTGTAGCCGAGACGATCCCATCCATAACGAACCGCTCGCCGCAAGATTCTACGAATGACATAGCCACGCCCTTCATTGGATGGCATCGCTCCATCGCCGGCGGCAAAGGCAACAGCTCGAATGTGGTCAGCAATCACTCGGATCGCAATATCCGTTGACTCCTCTTGCCCATAGGTCACACCTGCATCCTTGGCAATCGCTTGGATGAGGCCTTCAAACACATCGGAGTCATAATTGGAGGTTTTGCCTTGTAACACCGCACAGATGCGCTCAAAGCCCATCCCCGTGTCGACATGCTTGTCTGGCAGCGGTTTTAAGGAGCCATTTTTTTGACGGTCAAATTGAATAAAGACGAGGTTCCAAATTTCCATCACCCGTGGGTCATCGGCATTCACCAAGGAAGAGCCTGGTGTTTTGGCGCGCTCCTCATCGGATCGTAGGTCTATGTGAATTTCTGAGCATGGACCACTAGGACCTGTTTCCCCCATCTCCCAAAAATTATCCTTCTTTCCACATCGCAGGATGTGATCTCGCGCAATCGAGGTTTTGGACGCCCAGAGCTCTTCAGCCTCAGTATCGGGAGGAACGCCATCCTGGTCATCTCCACCAAAAACAGTTGCATACAATCTGTCTGGATCCAAGCCCCAACGATCCACCAAAAGCTCCCATGCCCATTCAATAGCCTCTTCTTTGAAATAATCACCAAAAGACCAATTACCCAGCATCTCAAACAGGGTGTGATGATAAGTATCTATGCCCACCTCTTCGAGATCATTGTGCTTTCCACTCACACGGATACATTTTTGTGTATCAGCCACGCGGCGAAATTCCTTGCCTTGCACCATTAACCCCGCTTGCTGGCCAAGAAAAATAGGCTTGAAAGGAGCCATCCCTGCATTAATGAACAACAGGGTGGGATCGTCTGAGGGTACCACGGGAGAGCTAGGAACGATGGCATGGCCTTTCTCAGCAAAAAAATCAAAAAACGACTGTCGTATCTCGTTAGATGTCATGGGATTGGATATTGAAGTCATGTCGTCGGTTAATTATACCTCCTTAAAGAGTCTATTAGTAAACCTCCTCAAAGAGTCGAGGCCCAGGTTTGACGTTTTGCTTGAAGTCCTCTTCGGTAATCTTTGTAGTACCAGAGGCAACGTCCTTCAACCATGCAGCGCCCTCTTCATTCTTTGGCTCAAAATAACTCGAATGACCTTGCTGGAGAAGTGTTTTGTAAATTCCCCATTCCATTCCTTTTAATCCACAAATGTAGATTAGCGTGTTCTTTGCCGCGACTTGTTTACGGACTGCCTCAGGTGCATCTTCAAGATGTGTGTGAACATACGCTTTGGTTCCATCTGCGCGTCGATTCTCTCGAGAGATCGCCTTTAAAAAATGGAATGAGCTATGTTCCTTAGCTAGAGGGTCAAATTCATCAGCATATAAAACATCGGTTCGATAGGCGCATCCAAATGCGAGGGTTGCAGAGGTTTTGGATAAGTCTAACTCTTGAATCATCCCTCTAAACGGCGCGACGCCTGTACCTGTGGCAAAGAAAAGATACTGGTACTCATGCGCACGCTCAGGGAGCAAAAACCTGCGACCGCTTGGGCCTGTAAGCATCACTGGATCCCCTGGTTGAAGATCACATAAGTAATTAGACGCGACGCCTGTGTAGAGTTTCCCATCGATTTCTTCAATCGTCCGCTTTACTGTAGTGCTGATCAAATGGGGCTGACCACCTTCACCTCTCGATGGGGACGCAAGAGAATAAAGGCGGAGTTTGTGAGGTTTACCGTTGGCATCTTCCCCTGGGGTTAACACACCTACAGATTGACCTGCAGCCACCTGCCCTTCTAGCTCCGTTCCAGAGACATCAAAAACGAGGTGTCGCACAATATTTGGACTCGGCTCGGCAGTGACAATTCGATTCTCCACCACAGTGGCTTGCACTGGAGATTTTACATTATAAAGATTGAGTTTTACCTCGGGAAGGGCTATTTCAGCCATAGAATGCAACACGCTAGAGTTTT
>CEOK01010519.1_pt1 | contig 17568 bp, 18 predicted proteins | sample 427001 | NCBI WGS metagenome assembly CEOK01 (sample SAMEA2591108, study PRJEB7988) | marine metagenome | isolation source: saline water (ENVO:00002010), including | reverse complement strand
CTACAGCGACAAAGAACTGCCAAAGTCTGTGGCGGTGAACAAAAAACCAATAGCAGATTACAAGACCAATTCTCAAGGATACAGATGTCCGGAGTTTGCACCTTTGCCTGTTGGCAAAAAGAATGCAGTGGTCATTGGATGTTCTCACACGTTCGGTGAAGGACTCGAGGACGACCAACACTGGGTACACTTCCTGTCACAGCACAACACCAAAACTATCAGGTGGTGGAACCTCGGCCAACCCGGTGCAAGTGCCGACAAGGTCGTCAGGATACTGCAAGGATCCGAGAAAGTTTTATTCCCAAAGATTATAATTGTGTGTTGGCCGTTCTGGAGCAGGAGAGAGAAACTGCACAGTTACGCACAGAGCCTGATGAGTTATGACGAGGAGTTGAAGAACGAGAACGAACTCACCGACAAGCAAAACTTTTTGAAGAATGTTTTCTTTGTTGAAAAATTTGCCGAACACAACAATGCAAGTGTGTTTCATTGCTTTGCACAAGAAGTCTATGATCTCGACGCCAAAAATGTTTTCAGCGACACATCAATCAAACACTGCTGGCCGCCATATGACAATCATAATCTTCCCGAAGCACAGAAAACCATAATCACAGAACCAAGCCTAGCAAAAGACGGCGTACACTACGGTGTTGAGCATCACGAAAGATTCGCGAAACTTTTCCTTGCAAAGTTTGGATCAAAGTTAAAATAATCTTTTATAGATATCTTACGTAAAAAATCTTGCTTCTTGATGTACAGCACCAATTGGTCGCTGTTGTCCGAGTCAACCGCAATACTTTCGGCCATATTCCTGCATTGCTGATACGAAGACTCCTGCAGTTTTTTCTTAGCTCTGAGAGTAAAGTTGTTTTTGTGTTTTACGTTGAGAGCATCCGGCGTCTTCAGGAATGCCCAGTCATGATCAAGATTGTGTTCTGTCACGAAGTCAAGTATGGCCGGAAAGTTCTCTGCGTTGAGACAACTCACAGTGGTCCAACAGTTGAGTTTGAGATTAGGGAACCTCTTTTGTAGGTCTTTGTATGCCTGGACATTTCTTGTGAAGTTTTTCCATTTGATAGGCCAACGCACATAGTCGTGTATGTCACCTGTGCCATCAAAACTTATGGTCACAATTACCATTATACGTTTTCGTAATATGTTCTCAAGTTCTGGTATCATACGAGAACAGTTTGTGTTCATCCTTAGTACTTTTGTGTTAGGTGGAAGGTGGGCAAGTATTTTTTTATAGTTCCTACTTGCTGTTGGTTCTCCTCCGTTTACGTCAACTTCCAGGATACGATTCTGCGGTATCTCCCAGAACCTCACGTAGTTGTCCACACGTGGATAATTTTTTGACTCCAGGCTTCCAATCTTTGTGCTCAGGCCCGAGTGGCAACTCTGGCAGGCGCTGTTGCAAACGTTGTCAAGCACCCCTCCGACTATTAGATAATCGTCACGAAACTTATGTAGGCCTTGGTGTCTCTTTATGCTTTTGGTCCGTATGCTGTTTCCGTTGACTTCTTCGGTCTGTTTACATCTTACGCATTCCTCCGGCCACTCGTCTTGTTTCATTTTTTCTTTTAAACTTTTGAGCCATTCACTGTTGTGTAGTTGTTCCACTGTTTCAAAACCAATATCTTGTGTCATGTGTCCACAGTTTCCTATGGATCCATCTTGGTTAAGTCTTACGAAATGGTTAAGCCTTGGGCAGTACATATATCAGGTCCTCGATTATTGTTTTTAATTCTACGTCTTTGTCCATGTATTTTTCTATCATCAATTTGTCTATGTGTGTGTAATTATCCAACGGTGTCACTTGCTTCTTGTCTTGCTGTGGCCACTCGTCTACACCCTTGTCGTCAAAGATGTTGTCCAGTTCCGACATCGGTCTGATACGCACAGTGCCTTTGAAATATTTACTAAGATGCAACAACCATATGAACTGAGGCATAAAATGTCTATCTATTAGTTCACAGTGCTTGATCCTGTGCATCACGTCTTCTATTGTGACGTTTTCCAATTCGGCAACTTTGTTCACACCGGTGATGAATCTATCTTCTGGATCACGCAATATAACCAGTAGTTCCTTGACTTGTCCTATTTCATCGTTGAGAAGCACGTCTGTTTTGTCATAAATTTTTTTTCCTCTAAATTTGCCTCTAAATTTGCCTCTCTTTCTTAGGAACATTTTGCTCGATCCATTTTTGAATATGGGATAGATGTATTGTTCTTGCAGTTTGATGACTGTGCAGTCTGTGTTGAGTATTTTGTTCCAATGTGTTAGCATCTAGTTCCTCACAAGATTTGCTACGTTGTTATAGGCGATCGGATCGGTGCTGACACGCCATATCATGGTCTTGAAATCCTCCAGTTCGGTGAACGTCTGTGACCGGAAGTCGATGTTGGTGTTCCAATCCTCTATCTTGTTGAAGTAGATCCTGTCCGCGTTGTACCTGTGCCCCAGTTCCAGCATGGATTCTATCTCGTGCCAGTTGTCCTGTTGCACGACCATGTGCAGGCAAAAAAGGAATTTGTGCTTGTTCTTGAGATCCGCCATGCACTCCAGTGCTTCGACGATCTTGTCCCACTTGCCTCCCAGACGCAACTTCTCGTATGTTTCCTGTGAGGCGCCATCTATGCTGACACCGAGTTCATCCATGTTGTTGATCACGTACGGCACCCTTGTGTGGAACTCCTTGAACATCAAGCCGTTGGTCAACAGCGAATACTTGATGTTGTCCCTGGGTGGCGTACGCTCCATGAAGTGCCTGTACACGTGAGATGCGAACGGATCCCCGTCCGATCCTATGTGCACCTTTATGGGATTCTTGTATTTGTACAGCCATTGGTTGATGCTGTCCGCGAGCCTGATGCCGAGTCTGTACGCGGACCCTTCCTTGTGGAATATCATACCCGTCCTGCAACTGGGGCATCTCAGATTGCACGAGTCGTCTATGGCGAGTCTGATGTGCTTGATGCTGTTGCCCTTCTTACGCTCGGGATTCATGTCCTTTATGAAAGGGCATTGGTTCTCATTGCAGTACCTGTAGGTGCCATCGGACACGGACTCCTGCAGGTGCTTCCGCATGTCGGTGTTGAGTATCTCGTCCATGGTCCTGATCTGCAGGTTGCCTATGCTCTGTGGCAACCACGCTGTGCATTCACACGCATAACACGATCCCATCTTGTCTACCAACACAGTGTCGAACGGCCTCGAGCATATCTTCTGTATGCCCAGGTCCTTGGACGTGTTGATGTTGTAACGTTCGAACAGTCTCGAATTTATCATTTCTTGAAGTTGGGGTCTGTCAGCATGTCCATGGTCAGCACCACGTCCTCTGGTATCGTTAGTTCTGGTTTGGGCTCTGCTTCCACACGCTGTTGCTTCTTGGCATGCCTACGCTGTTCGCGTTCTTGTTGCTTACGCATCTTCTTGGCACCTCTGGTGCTTTTGTAATCATAGTGTATGCCCATTGTGGAACTCCCATTGTTACTGTAATTATCGTCTAGGTCAGGCCGGCTTTACGCTTTTACGCTTTCGCGTATTTTCTAAAAAACGCATTTTTGGTAATTTACGCTTTCGCGAACTTCTCTAAAACAAAACCCTTGGAATCATAACATTCAACGTAGTCGGAATTGTTTGAATGCCTTATGGTGCCCTGTCCCCACACCACGTCGTGATCACTGTATGCAAACGCTTTCTTAATTGTAACGTCTATGTATTGTCCGTTGCCCACTCCTAATGTAAGGAACGTGACGTATCTCCCTTTGTCTCCTCGGAAGACTCTGCCGTTTGCTATCATTCCTGCGAACTCCACCTTGTCGAGGTACAGTTCCTTCACATACATTCCTGGCATAAAATCATCCTGGCTCCACCAACCGTACTTCCTGTATTGGAACTCTGGCGTGTCCCACTTGTCGGATTTGCTTGGTGTCACAACTTCTATGCCCACACGTTTTGCCTCTGTCCTGTACACCCAACGTTTGTATGAGCCTTGGCAGTGTTTCAAACACGATCGCCAGAACTTTTCTGGATTGTGTGCCTTTTGATACGCCAATGCCCATATCAGCCTGCCCAGATTAACGGCGTGTGCCCTGCACAGTCCAAACCCGGACAATGATTGTAGCATCGTGATTATCTCGTCCTTGCGTGGATGGTCACCAAGTTTTGTAATGAACTCCATGATTTTCTCTTCGTTCTTTTTAGCAAACGCTCTCCTGTACATATCGGCCTCGTACTTGTCTATGCCTAAGACTTCGGATATCCTGTCGATGGCATCATCCTCATACACTATTGTGTCACTCATGCGTTCCTTGCTCCAATCATGGAACATGGTTGCCTTCTTACGTCCGGATATAGCAACAGGTCTTATCAGTGCTGTGCCAAACACACAGTCACGTCTACCTTTTGGTTTGATTGCTCTGAACAGCCTCCTCATTGCTGGACTCTCTGCCTGTGTCACTCCCAGTACATCTCCCCTGCACAAAAGTTCCGAAGTAGCGGAATCCTCTTCTGGATAGTCTGTCAGTTTCATTGTGGGATCTATCTCTATGAGTTGCGACAAACCACGATTGGCTAAAATATCCACCTTTAGGTGTTCCAGATCCTCCACTTCGTTTTTGTCTAGTAGTATTTGGTTCTCTGCCGTGAACAGGCTTTTTGGTAATTGTCTTTGAAACATTAGTATTCCTCCGCAGTGTTTTGATATGCATCTTTTCTTGCCTTTCAATTTGTTTTCGATACGTTTGGCTTCTTTGGTGTCGATGCCTAGTGAATCGTATGTGAACCTGCGGGGTAGGTTACCCTTTACACCCAATCGTTTGGCCGCTTCACGCCTTGCTGACTTGTCCTTATAGAGCACGTAATTGGAAATTCTCGCACTGCGTCCGGGCCACTTCTTGAATATTCTTAGCATGACTTCTTCCTGTCGATGATGGGGGAAATCTATATCAACGTCAGGTAGGTCATCCCTATTCGGATTGAGGAATCTTGCCACGGGTATGTCCCACTCCACTGGGTCCACATCTGTTATGCCCAGCAGGTAACAGACCAGCGATGATCCGGCGGAGCCACGTGTCATGTGTGGTATGTCCCGAGTCATTGCTATGATGTCACATATTTGGATGAAGTAGTCTACGAAACGTAGTCGAAGGATGATCTGAGTTTCCTCGGCGAGCCTTTGCGTGTATTCTTCTGTGCCTGGGCATTGCCTAATAAATCTATCGTACAGCCTTGTTATGTCGTTCAGTTCTTTATCTCTCATTTGCCTATGCTTTTGTTTTTGCCTGTTGTTGCCTTGAGCAAATTTATTTATCTGCGTATATAATCAGTGATGTATTTTGCGTTGCTTCGTATGCCTGTAGTTCCACCTTCCCTGTAATTTTTTTTACCAAAAGCCTCTGGCATGTTGGTGGTCCAATATTTGACGGAGTCCTGCCAAATTTTGTAAGAATTAAAATTATCTTTTTTTGCAACGTCAATAATTTTGTCAAAGAGTCTATGTGATCCATTGTATTTGTTTTTTCCGTTGTTGCAAGGCTCGTTCTCGTCGATAGCGGGACCACGTCCGCAGGCAGTGCAGAACTCACTATAATATTGTCCAAATGGCTTCTCTATGAAATCGTCAAAAAAGTCTTGGTTCTTGTTTGGATAATGTTGCTTGATATAATTTGCCAATATGTGACACTGCTTAATATAAAACTCTGGCATCTCCGGCGCATAATGAAACATCTCAAACTCGCTGATAGATCCACGATACAGTTCTATAGTCTTGTCAACAAATCTATGGTAGATTTTTCCATCGCTGAGATACAGGTAAGGCTTCTCCAACGCAACAATCACTCCTGTGCTACTGTCACGAATATTACATAGGTTGACTGTGTGCCATTCAAAGTCGCTGGGTTGATATAGCCCGTCGTCTGATGCAAAAAACTTTGATTCCGGTTTTTTTGAACCATAGTATTTCGCATACACTTTTGAATCAACATCCACCGTGGTTATCTTTACGTTTGGATTTATTTCTTTGTATTTTTTTGCCAGCGGCAGTTGCCAACTATAATATTCAGCAGTACGCATTGGATTCATTTTCCAATGCAACAACAATAATTCATCTATAGGAATATTGTTTTGTGCGAATGAACGTAAAACGTGATGTGAATCTCTTCCGCCGCTATACCATAAAGATAACTTCCTGTATTTTTGTCTTAACTGCAAACAACGTAGGTGTGCCAATTCGTCGTACGACTGCTTTGGTTCAACTGACCAATCATAACGATCATACACATGATCATGAAAATAAAATCTAAATTCTCTTTTAGATTTGACTATCTCCTCCCATGTTTCTAGTTGATTGTAAATGTGTTTGCCGCCTACAACCCAGTGTGGTATGTCTAATGGATTCATTTTATTTTTTACACAGAAACGTTGTGAAACACCAATCTGCATCCATAACTGTGACTTTGAATCCAAGTGTCTCCAATTTTTGTTGATACCAATCGGCAGAATTAATGAACATGACGTTTTCTAATTGTTTTTGTTTCATTTTTATTTGTTCTTCTGTTACTCCTAATTTTAGTTTGTTGTCGTGATACATTTTGATTAGGTCTGTGTCCTTGCTTGTTTTCTCACTTAGAATCATTGTACCACCATCTTTTAGGCCATCGGTCATGGCTCTCAAATATTTTTCCTTGTCTTTGATAAAATGAAGTGTCCAGTTGCATAATATCATATCGTAATCATCACCAAGAAAAGTGTCACTGAGGAAATATGATGCAATGCCTTTCGGTGCAAATTCTATCATGTGCGGACTGTTATCAAGACCATACAAATTCGTAAAACCTTGTGCGTGAAGTTTTTTTAGCGTGTGTCCTGTTGCACACCCTACGTCAATAATTTTGGCATCTTTATTGACATTCAAAGCACAGTATCTTGCACATTTGTCAGTTACTGTTTCGTAGTTTGGGATATGTTGCCTTGCGTGTTCAACAAAGGAAGGAGCAATGTGTTCGTCGAACCGCCAATCCTTATGACCAGTCGATCCATTTGTCATTCCATACCTCTGGTTTGTTATACATCTCGTTGAATAAGTTTGGCCTAGTCGCCGCCTTGTCACGTGTGCCCTCTAAGACGAAAAATCCCGGCCTGTTCTTATCTCTGAACATTCCTATATCTTCCGGCATGACTTTTTTGAAAAATTCATAACTGTCTGTATTAGACGTAAAGCCGTTCATTCTCATTAGGAGTTGCACTGCTTTGAGACTGGTATGAACGGACGCACAATAGACACTTGCATTCTTTCCGGCAGTCTGTGTCATCTCGTCCTCTTGCCATTCCTGATACGGTATGTCGTATTCTAATTTTTTCCATAGTTCGTCTGATATTTCATGTTCATTGTCGTTCCACATCACTTTAGGATGTCTCCAATTTAACGCAATATGGTCGGCTCTATCACAAAGATTTTTAATAAACCATGCGTGATCGATTTGACTAAATGAAACACCCCAGCAAAATATTATATCATATTTTTCTTTGTGTTGGTCAAAATAGTCTTCAAGACTCGCAGTGATAATATTCCAGTTTTCGCCTGTATGGTATTTCTCCATTAGTTCGATGCCTCTGTCGGCAAACTCTTTTATTATTTCTACACCCGTGTATTTTGTGGCACCGTGATTCAAACACCAATCGCCTGTCTGTGAAATGTACGATCCGATATCTAATATAGTTTTTCCTTTAACTAATTCAGGTGGTAGGAGACGTTGGTGTTTGTGAATAGTTTTTTGGTCCGTCATCCTAAAACCAAATTTTTGTGGACGATTTCTTCTCCAATCAGTCGACAAAAGTTCTTCGTTAAATTGTTTCATGTTCATATTTACTCTCCTGTTGTTTTCCTAAAAATATTTTAGTTACTTCATCGTTATCCATTAGATATTTCGAATCACCTTTAATAACCATTCTTCCGCTTTCAAGAACGTAGCCTCTGTCTGCCATGCTTAATGCAAGTCTTACATTTTGTTCAACAAAAAGAATTGATATTCCTGTGTTTACAATATCTTTGAAAACTTTTATTAGGTCTTTCATAACTATCGGTGATAGTCCGAGGAAAGGTTCATCGATCATTAATAATTTTGGAAGTCCCATTATTCCCCTTGCTATGGCCAGCATTTGTTGTTCACCGCCGGACATTGTTTTGGCTAATTGGTTAGACCTTTCTTGTAGTTTTGGAAAAAGGAAAAAAACTTTTACCAATGAACTTTCAAGTTCTTGTTTCGCCAAAGGATGCCATGCACCCAACACAAGGTTTTGATAGACTGTAAGGTGAGGGAAGACTCTTCGCCTTTCCAACACGTGCGAAATACCCAATGCAGTTCTTTCATGTGTTGGCACATTAGATATAAGTTTGTTGTCAAACTGTATTGTGCCTTTATTGTGTGCAACCAGATTACTGACTGTGTTTAGCACAGTGCTTTTTCCTGAACCATTTGGTCCAAGCAAAGCCACCATTTCCCCTTGTTTTACATCCATGGATATGTTCCAAAGGACTTGAAAGTCGTCATATGATACGTCAATGTTTTTAATATCAAGTAGCGTCATAGGTTCCTAGGTAAGCATCAACAACTTTTTTATTGTTTTGGATTGTACTTGGAGAACCGTATGCTATTTTTTCTCCTTGGTCCAATGCTAAAATGTTGTCTGAGATTTCCATTATAATATTCATGTTGTGTTCAATTGTTATGATAGTTACACCAGACAACTTTAGTTTTCGTATTAGTGCAACCAGGCCTGGTATAGTTTTTTGATCCACCCCTCCCGTTACTTCGTCCATTAACAATAACTTTGGTTCTATCGCGATTGCTCTTGCCATCTCTAATCTTTTTCTCTGTCCTGTTGAAAGTTCCTTTGCGAAATGATGTCGCATATCGATTAGTTCAACAAAATCAATTATTTCTAATGCCTTATCTCTTGCCTTTTGAATATTGTCTTGTTTTGCAAAGCATCCAATCATGACATTTTCAAGCAAGGTTAGATCCGCAAAAGGCTTTAATTTTTGAAAAGTTCTACCAATGCCAAGCCTACTAATTTTGTCAGGACTGTATCCTGATATATTCTTTCCTAAGAAATTTACTCTGCCACGATCTGCTTTTGTGTATCCTGTTATTAAATCAAAAAGGGTTGACTTGCCTGCACCGTTTGGACCAATCACGCCAAGGATTGTGCCCTCTTCAACATCAAATGAAACATTATGGTTAGCCTTTATACCACCAAAATGTCTGCTTAAATTTTCAACTGATAATATTTTCATCTTTGTTTTTTCCTTGTCAAAATATTTTTTGGAAGTAATGAGATCAAACCATCTGGTCTAAAAACACATATCAACATCAAAATCAAACCGTAAAATATTAAATCAACTGCTCCGCCTGTGCCACCTAGATATATCCTTGAATATTCAGATATTGGAATTAGTATTGATGCTCCTATCAATGGTCCCCACACATTTCCTATACCTCCAAGAACTGTTATTAGTAAAACAATTATAGACGTTTCTATTGTAAAAACTCTTGCAGGGTCGATGATTAAAATGTACTGAGCGAACAAACTTCCCATGGGAGCCATAATGATTGCCGATATCACATAAGCGATTATCTTGTAATTCGCGACGTTGATACAAAGACCGGCCGCGGCCTGCGGCTCATCTCTTACAGCACGTAATCTGTATCCTAGTTTTGATCTGCTTAATAGCCATACAAGATAAAACGTTGCTATAAAAAATATTAAAAAAATATAATAATAAGGAACCTTACTGGAATGGAATTGTAATGCCGCCCAGGAGTCACCGGATGTCATTGGTATCCATAACCCAGATGCCGCACCCACCAAGTCCCATCTTTGGAATACTAATTGAAAACTTATTCCTATTAATAAAGTTGCAATGGCAAAATAATGGCCGTGTAATCTTAACATAGGTATCCCTATCAATACTGCAAACATGGCCGATATTATGATTCCGATTAATAATCCTAGCCACGGCGATATTGCGTAATGGGTGTAAAGAAATGCTGTGGAGTAGGCCCCGATTCCAAAAAAGGCTCCGTGCCCTAAACTGATCTGTCCGGAAAATCCTGCAATGACGTTCCACGACTGTGCCATAACACTATGCATGAATATCATTATGAGTAGGTGCAGATAAAATGTGTTTAAGTTGAACAATGGCAGACAAAATAAAATAATCACAGCACTGGATAAAAAGTATAGGACATTGTTATTAGTATTCCAAAGCGTTTCTGTTTTTGCTAAAGATAATTTGTCTAACATTAATATCTCCCAAATAGTCCCTGTGGCCTGTAAACTACAACCAATAGATATATCCCAAAAACGTATAAAAGTTTAAATGATGGATCTATCAGCAGTCCTCCTAGGGATTCTACCAATCCAATTATTACGCCAGCGTACAAACATCCTATTATACTACCAAAGCCTCCCAGTGCTACTGCAACAAAGGCAAACAAGGCAAAATAAATTCCAACATCGGTGAATATGAAAAAATAATTGGCCATCATGGCACCTGCCACTGCAACACATCCTAATCCAATCGCCCAACCAATCGCATACATTTTGTTTGATGGTATTCCCATGATTTCTGCCGCGTGTCGATCTTGAGCGGTGGCCTGCAACGCTAATCCGGTTCTCGTTTTTGACACAAACAGATGTAAGCCAATGAATGCTACTAGACAAACCAGACTTGCGTACAACTGTGGTTGTCCAATGAAGATTGATCCCAATTCTAACCTGCCTTCCAGCAAAGGATTTTCTATGCTTCTATAGTCAGGTGTCCACAAAAATTGTGCTACCGATCTCATAAAGATAGACAATCCAAATGTTGCACATATCTGTATCAACATCTTTGCTTTAAGGATGTATCTTATTAGAAAGTAATGGGTAACCACTCCGCAGAAGGCCATTAGTAATATGGTCACCGGAATAGAATACAATGGATCTAAACCAAACAGTTGCCACAACCAAAACGACGAAAACATTGATAACATCAAATGTTCTCCGTGGGCGAAGTTGACTACTTCCATCAACCCAAAGATCAAACTTAATCCAGCGGCTATCAGTGCGTAGATCATTCCCATCATGAGACCTGCAACTACCGCCTGTAATATTATGTCAACAGTCATAATGAGAGAACACTAAGGCGACAAGCGCCTTAACATTCAAATTGATTTTTATTTCTTGTCCCAAGTCGGCATTGGATACACAAGGTCACAAGCCGCTAGTTCATAAGGATAAACTGTGCAATATTTTCCATTTTGAACCTGCATCAACACACCTCTGACTGCTTCATTTTGACCATCTGCGCCAAACTTAATGCCCCTGTAAGGAACTATTAATGCATCACCCGGTATGTCCAAATTAGCAAGTGCCTCTCTGATTTTCTCAGGATCTGTAGATCCGGCATTGTCTATGGCAATAGCCAAAGCCATAAAACCTGTGAACGCCCTTGCGGGAACATCCGACAAGTCTCTGCCACCAGAATGCTTTTTGAAAATTTCGTTTATGGTGCCTATCATAGGAATTGTTTTTGCTAGGTCCGTGTTAAACGGAGATCTAGATATAACGCCTTCCGCATCTGTACCCATAGTGGATATGAATGTAGGATCAACGTATCCGGCATTTTGTGCTATTAATAATTTTGGATTATAGTCTAGTTCTTTTGCTGTGTTCAAGAATAAGAATGCATCTGCCGTGTACTGTGACGGAAGAAGCACGTCCGGATCTTTTGCCTTTAATATCTGTACTTCTGAAGTCAACGTAGTTGTTGATGCTTTATAACTTATTTTCTCAATAACATTGTAGCCTTTCTCTTTGGCCATTCCGTTTTGTGTTGAACCACTGTCAGAGCCCCACAAAGTATCTTCGTGTATGATACCTAATGTGTTAAGGTTGGCATTATTTTTTTTGTTGAAGTCCTCGATAAATTCAAACATTAATTGAGTAAACATACCATCGTGTGGTCCTACTCTAAAGAAATATTTCAAACCTCTTGATGTAAGTTTTGGCGAAGCAGAATCTCCGTTAACAAACGGTATACCTGCTCTTTCAGTAACTGTGCTCGCCGCGGCAACTACTGATGAAAAATACGCACCATACATGGCGTGTACGCCATCCTTGTTGAGCATCTTTTCAGTTTCACCAACACCAACGTCTGGCTTTCCGGCGTGGTCACCCACAACTATAGATACCTTTGCTCCGTTGAGTCCTTCTAGTCCTTCATTCTCGGCAAGAGGCATGCCAGGTATGTCGTGTTTGTTGTTTATTATATCCAAGGCCGTATTTACAGCCGCAACCGCATCCTTACCAATCTGTGCCGAAGACCCAGTAAGTGGATATATCACTCCTATTTTAACATCTTGTGCATGTCCAATTACAGGTGCACAAATAAATGATAAAAGGGAGAATATTGTAATGATTAACTTTTTCATTTTTTCTCCTAGTTATATTAACAACATTTTATATGATCATAATTTTTATGTCAATAATTTGTTATCAGTATTTGTTAAATGTTAGCGAGAAATCCGCATACGGAAGACCTTTTTTGCAGTGCCTGTGTTTCTTTCAACTCAGCAGATCCTTGTATTTCCGACGTCATTTATGTAATGGCGTTACAAAATTATTTATTACCCTGCGTTATTATGCTTTTATTTTTTGGCGAAGTCTGCTTTTTGGAATCGTGATGTCTCGTTTGTCACAGGCCGCACTGATCACACACGGATCGCAATCGGGCGTCCTGGATTTACATACTTTTTTTGCGTGTGTTATAAGCCACATGTGTGCTCCGTATTTGTACTTGCTAGGTGTTGTATTGTTTACAGTTATAGATGCCTTGCCCTCGTCCAAACTGTCTGCCCAACCCAGTCTCCATAACATCCTGAACACATGAGTGTCCACTGCTATGTGAGGTTCACCAAATACAAACCGCATCACTATGTCTGAACTTTTTCTACCAACTCCAGGCAATGTCATTAGTTCTTTTTGTGTTTGTGGAACTTTACCATTAAATTTTTCTAAAAGAATTTTGCTTGTTGCAAGTATATTTTTAGATTTTGCGTTGTGTAGTCCTGCTGGTCTGATGGCTTCTATTATTTCATCCTGTGATAACTTTATCATTTCTTCGGGCGTAGTGGCCATAGCAAATAATTGGTTGCAGGCAATGGCAGTGCGTTTGTCCTGTGATTGTGCAGAAAGCATTACACCGATTAGACTGGTATAAGCCTTAGAGTATATTTTTGCCTTTGGTTTCTTGTTTGAATAGTTTGGATAGCGAGAACTTAATTTCTCGTATATGTAATTGATGTCATTACTGTTCTTCATCTGAGTGCAGTTCGTTTAGAAGTTGTCTCAGTTTGCCACCTTCAACGTTGGCCTTAACTTTTCCAACAGTGTCGCCTTTTGTTGGATCTGGAATTTTTGGTTGATTTGGTTTGTCAGTGCTTACTTTGGAAGTTTGCTTTAATGAATCATATATTGTGCTTCTCTGTTTGTCAAATTGTTTGTATTCTGGATCGTCTGCCAAGTCTCTGATCCTCAGGCTGTCTACATCAAACTCCAAGTCTACTTTCTGTCCAACACCAGAACTTGATCTTGTCTTCATAAACTGAATTTGGTATCTGCCACGCTCTTTCATTGCTCTCGAAGTAAAAATACCTATCACGTTGTCTGCTGTCTGTATCTTTGATAACCCGCCCGAGATGTGAGAGTGGTCAAATTCTATTTCTTCAACAGACGCCCTGTTCAACTGTGATGCTGTTGCCAGTATACATTGTTTTTCAACAACTAAATTTCTCAGTTCTTCTGACACATACTTGTCTTTGATAAACAAGTCTGCAGGCGAAATCCTTTTGCTCTTTGGCATCATCAAATCAAGATAGTCAATCAGTATACAGTCTATCTTCTTTTTGTTTTTGAGTTCTAGTTCTTTTAGATATGTCCTTATGTCCAAGACAGTGCTACCACTTGGCAAGTATTTGATTTGTAAGTTTCCTGATTTCTTTGCCATCATTTTCACTTTCATTTCAACATTTTCAATTTCAGGAAACACTTTACGTGTTGGAATGTTTGTCATCATTGCATCTAATCTCATCGCAGTGAGTTGTTCACTCAATTCAAAAGATATGTAACACACGTTCAGACCAGCAGTGGCCCAGTTCACCGCAAGATTCTGTAAGAACAAACTTTTACCTGCGCCTGATCCACCTGCAAAGATGTTTAGTTCTCCTCGGTTAAATCCACCGAATAGTTTCTTGTCAATGTTTTGCCAGCCTGTGCTGATCTGTCCGTTGTTTGCCTTGAGGGCCTCTAGCCTTGCTTTTGGATCCTCAAAGTAATCTGTACCGAGGTCACGTGTCAATCCAACATTTACTGCGTCCTTGACCATGTCCTCTACTGGAGCATAGTCTCCTTTTTCTAACAAGTCTGCGGATTGAAGTATTGCACTTTCCAGTGCCTTGTGTCTCGAAAACGTTTCAAATTCATCCAATAGCCAATTGAAGTGGCTTGGGTCTAAGTCTTTTGCCGATTTAAGTTTTATATCAAACTTTGCATTTATCTGTTCTACTTCGGGCATCACTTTGTACTCGTCCATATAATCTTTTATGAACTTTGCAATTGGTTGCAGTTTTCTATCAAACGATTCCGGCTTGAAGATATTTTGTGCCCTTGCAAATGATTCTGCATCTGCCAGTAGCATCTCCATGTAAAGTTTCTGTACGTCGAAAGTGTATTCAGCCATTATAATCCTTTGTATTTTTTCCACAGTGAGTGCAACACATAAAACCAAAAACCATTAATGGTAGGTTCTATCAAAGCAACTGCTCCTGCCTCCCAAAGACTTGCACCTGTCATTACACTGACCACTGTCATTGCAATTACAATATGTCCAAGAGTGTATACCACTGCAAGTGTCACGCTTGACCCTGAAATTAATTTTTTTAATGCGTTCTGTATGCCATGTGTAAATTCTGTCATTTTTTTACTCCACATTGTATTTTACAACATTCATGAGCAGAAGTAAATTGTTTTGTTGATTCGAAGAAGTCTTTTACTTTGGTATTTTGCAAAATACTGTTTAAAGTACCGTCTTTGATATTGAATTTATTTTTCTTTGGTGAGAATATATGTTTGAATTTGTATCTGTAAGTGCCTATCCAACAACACGGATAGAAATCTCCTTCGGCATCTATATACAAATCATTACTTGGTAAATCGTTTTTAATACAATAAGGTTTCATACTAGTGTTGTATGTTGGACTTATCAAAACTTCTTTTTGATGTTCGTAGTAACTGTCAACAAATTCTCTGTCAGGCATAAGTTCAGTTTTACCCAGCCATCTATCACTTTGTAATAGTTTGAACTCGTCAAAACCTAGATCCTTGCTCAATTGTCCAGCCGCCAATATCTGATGCTGATTGTGTTTGAAAGGTATGAATTGCCAAATCATCTTAAATTTTCTCTCCTTTAAACTTTCAATAGCATTCATAATTGAATTCCATTTGGCATTTTTTCTATACAAATGATTTGTGTCTTTTAAACCATCGATAGCAAAAGTAATGCAATCGTCCTTGTTTAAAATTTGATTTAATTTTTTCCACCACGCTTTAGTTTTGGCAGAACCATTGGTATGAATATGTAATACACAGTTGTTGTCTTTTAATTCTTTGCACAGTTCATGAAACTTGGAATGATATATTGGATCGCCGTTGTTGCCGCACATACTGATTTGTGCATTAGGCCCTACAAATTTTACCACGTGCTCGATGTTTATCTCGTGCAAATTCCTTTTCTTGAAAGTTTCATAAAACCAAGTCCTATCACACAACGGACATTCCAAAGTACATTTCGAGGTCGGCTCTATATGAAAACTAACCATACATTTTCCTTTTCAAGTCTATTTTAAATTTGCTTGATTCTGTTGTCTTTAATATTGATTGTATTGTGAATAGCCTTCCATATTTTAACACAGCATCAGCAACATCTGTTATTGATTCATGCCATTCTGGAAAAGCAACATTCCATCCAAATTCTATTGCTTGATTAATCAATTTCTCTCCGGGTGCGTCTCTGTCAGGTACAACAATCACCTGTCTGTTAAGACCATCTATTAACTCTCGCTGTATATCATTTATCTCCGATCCTAGTATGCTGACCCCAGATATGGTAATAGCATCAAATGGCCCTTCGGTTACAATAACAAATTTTCTTGTCCAGTCTTGTGCATCCATATTGAACACATATCCTGGTTGCACGTCTGTGTAGTATTTTACTTTTTCAGACTTTTCGAATATTCTTCCCGTAAATCCTACAATGTCTCCTCTCCAATAAAATGGAATCAATAATCTTTTATCTACGTCCCAAAACGTATTTGTGGAGTACATAAAATCATACCAGTCTGCACCAATGCCTCTGCTTCCGAGATATGTCAGCAAGTTGTCTATGCTTTTTTGTTGTGTGTCTGGCAGTGTGCCTGTTGTATATTTCTCTAACCACGTGTCCAAAGTTTTTGTGTCTTTTGGCAGTTCTTTTTTATTGAACGTTACAAATTTTTTCTTTTCATATTTGATATCGCTTTCTTCCTCACGCATTGCCTCTATCGCCAGTTTTCGAACTGTGTCGTCCGGAATACCAATGTATCCCATGAAAGTTCTCATCTTTTGATTAAGTCTACGTCCAACAACATAGTTTGCCTTGAAACCACAGTTGAAACAGTGATAAGATATAGTGCCGTCAGCACTGGTCATAACACCACCACGTTTTTTCTTGTCCTGTGTCTCTCCATTATGGATGCAACAGGGTGCGTTAAAACTTAACCAACCACTGGGTGTTTTCTTTCGATTCGCAGGTAGCGAAGTCAGAATTGTATTCTGGATCAGGTTCATATCCTATATTTTACTGTCTATAAAGGATTTTGTCAATCTTTCCAGTGTTGTCAGTTGCGTTGTCCCAACTGAATCTTACCGAGTGGTAAACACCAAAAAAATTGTAATAACTAATACCAGATGATGTTAGATCAGATATTGTTGCATCTGACTCACTGTCCATGGTAATATCAAAAAAGTCTGAATCACTAGGTGAGGATGCCATTGTGCCTTGTACTTTTAAAGCACCTGAAAAATTAGTTGTGTATACTGCAATGGTGTGCAGTGCCTTGTTATTGTTGATTCCGGGTCTGGCATCTATCGCAGAAGATGTGAATTGCATAGGACCTGATCCTGTGAATGTAGACACTCTAGTGCTGTCAACAAACTGTGGATATGCACCGTCTAGCAGTTCGATTGTGCCAGCCGCCGCGTAACCTGTGTCGGAATACGTAACTTCTCTACTACCATCTGACTTTACTTCACGTACCGCAAAATTGTAGAACTTGGCATCCAATGCCAAAAGATCGCCTTCGGTAATGGTGCAACTAGCATCACCCTTTGTGCTGACTGTAGAGCCATCGTCTAGTATGGTAAGTGTTTTAGTAAGCACTGATTTTTTGCTCTCAGAGTCGATCATGTTGAATTCATAAGTTTTT
>CEOK01162198.1_pt1 | contig 17572 bp, 14 predicted proteins | sample 427001 | NCBI WGS metagenome assembly CEOK01 (sample SAMEA2591108, study PRJEB7988) | marine metagenome | isolation source: saline water (ENVO:00002010), including | reverse complement strand
TAGATTTGTATTAGTTTCCGTCCGATCGGTTTCTTCAAGCAAACGTCTCGCTTCCTTCTTCTTTTTTATTTCTTCTCGTATTAATTCGTAGGGAAGCGTTACAGGGTCAAGAGAACTCCCCTCATTTTTAACTTCCTCCTGTTCCTTTGGCGGTTTCTTGGTAGTTCGCCCTTTTAAAAACTCAAAAAAGATCCAGCTCCCAAGCGCGAGTGCGTAAAAAAGGAATTCTTGCACTTGCTCATCTGTGAAAAAATTATCGATGACTATTCCTCAGTTTCGTTGGCAATTGAATCACGCATATCGGTATCCGCCTTAATGTTATTTAGGCGATAATAATCCATGACGCCTAAATTCCCGCTTCGAAATGCTTCTGCCAAGGCAAGCGGAACTTCAGCTTCGGCTTCTACTACTTTAGCTTTCATCTCTTCTACTTTAGCTTTCATCTCTTGCTCCAATGCAACCGCTGCAGCCCGACGCATTTCCGCTTTAGCTTGAGCCACATTTTTATCCGCCTCTGCTTGAGACTCTTGCAATTTAGCTCCAATATTTTCTCCCACATCCACATCGGCTATATCAATAGATAAAATTTCAAATGCCGTTCCGACATCCAAACCTCTTCCTAAAACAACCTTTGAAATTTTATCCGGAGATTCTAACACATCCTTATACGTATCTGCAGATCCAATGGTTGTTACAATGCCTTCTCCAACTCGAGCAATGATAGTCTCTTCAAGGGCGCTCCCCACATAATTATCTAAATTAGATCGTACAGTAACCCTAGCCTTCGCTTTAACTTGGATCCCATCTTTCGCAACACCATCAATACTTCGTTTGCTAGCCCCTACATCCTGACTCGGACATTCAATGACTTTAGGATTAATCGAAGTACGAACTGCTTCTAATACCGATTTTCCCGTTCCTTTTGTCGCCAGATCAATGGCACAAGCACGACGCCAATCCAAATTAATCTTCGCCTTATCCGCTGCAATTAACGCTTGAACCGTTTGTTCGACATTACCTTCTGCCAAAAAATGAGCCTCCAGTTCATCCGTTGATAAATGAATCCCCGCCTTAACCGCGGTAATACGAGCATCAACAATCATAGATACTGGCACTTTTCTTAGGCTCATCGCCACAAGTGTAGGAAAGCCGACTGTAGCTCCAGATAAGAGTGATCGCACAAAAATTCCGACATAATTAATGAATATTAGTCCAACGACTAAAAACACCAATCCGAGAACTGAATAAATTATAATCTGCATAACTTAAATACTAAGATTCATCTGAAACAAGATCAACGTTAATTTTAAACTGATCTCTTGAACTAACGACCACTTCCCGCCCCTCATCAATATAACCAATATTCGCATGTGCTTCAAATCTCTGCCCTTCTATTTGGATGATTCCAGCAGGGTTTAAGCGTGTTAGGCTCGTTCCTTTTTTGCCAACCAATGCGCTATTCGTCAAAGATTCTGTCCCTTTAAGACTGCTTTTATCTCTTAATGTCTCAGACAAAACGAGCGCCCGTTCTATGAAAGAACCTTTCAAAAATCTCCCGATTAGCAAAGCACCTACGATCGCAATAAAAAGTCCAATAAGTAGATTTTGTGTTGGGATTAATAAGATTTCGAAAGAAAACGGAACGGTTCCACCAGGCCAGAAATCACTCATTGCATAAATCAAAGCCCAGACAACCATTCCTAAGCCCAATAATCCAAAAATAAATAACCCTGGAAGCACAAAAATCTCGATTGCGAGGAATCCTAATCCCAGCCCAAATAGAACAATAGCCTCATTGCCCGCCAAACCCGCAATGTAATTACTCAAAAAGAAAACCCCTAGTAATACAATCCCGGCTATTCCAAACAGTCCAAATCCTGGCGTTTTGAACTCAATGAATAAAGCGAGTAAACCCAAGCCCAATAACAGAGGCGCAATTGTCGACATCCATTTGGCAAACTCTTCCGAATAGGTCATCTCGAATGACTCCAAAATATATCCATTACGCCCATATTGCTCTTCTAATAACAGTTCTATAGATTCAAAGATGCCCGCACCTAATAAGGGCTCTCCTGCATCGCCATAAACCTCCATTGCCTGACTCGCTGTTACCGTCAATAATTCCCCTTTTGGCTTTAATACTTGCTCCTCAATAACCAGTTCATAATTGGGATCTAGCATAGCTCGGATGACCTCCGATCGATACGGATATTCCTCGGATACGATTCTTATATTCGCCAATAAATAACTTTCGATTTTCATACGAGCCGTTTCTGGGACATCCTCGCCTGTTCCTTGAATAACTCCAGCGGCCCCCATCTTGCCTTTAGGAGAGAAGAAAATTTGGTCCGAAGCTGAAGCAATAAAAGCACCCGCAGAAATCGCATCCGGATTCACATAGGTCGCCGTCTTTCCTTCAAAATAACCCAACATTTCCATCATTTCTAAACAAATATCAAGACGACCCCCCGGGGTATCCATGTCTAAGAGAACCATATCCGCTTTTTTTCGAATCGCCTCCTTTAAACCTCGCCTCAATATGTAAAGGTTTGGCTGATTAATTTCTTCGGATATTGGAATAACATAAACCAATGCCTTGGAGCCATTGGGCTGTATTGGCTCTAAATCATTCGTTTCACTAACGAGCAATGAAACGCTCAAACAAAGAAATGAAACAATGCCAAAACTCTTAAAAACTCTGAAACTCATGGTATAAGCAACAATGTATCGCACACGACAAAATAGCAAGTAAAGAGCACTTTAATTCAGTAGTTGTAATCTATTCTTCTGTAAAAACGTCCTTGTAACTAATCCTCGCGAGACGCTTCTCTAATGATCACTAATTGATACAAAAATACAGACGATTCTGACTGAACAGAAAATACTCGAAATTTAAAAAAAAGGCGTCAATATTAGACATGATAGGAATACTATCTAAATGAAAATTGTAATTGTAGGAGCTGGTGAAGTCGGACACAACTTAACTGCGACTCTCTCGAAAGAGGGTCACAATGTAACGCTCATAGAGCAGTCACAGGAACGTTGTAATAAAATTGACGAAGAACATAACGCACGCATTGTCGCGGGCAACGGAAGTTCAGTTAGCCAACTAGCTCAACTCGATGTTGCAGAGTGCGATGCTTTCTTAGCAATGACGAGCAATGACCACACAAACGTTATTTCTTGTTCTCTAGCAAAAGGACTTGGCGCCAAAAGTACCATTGCAAGAATACATGATGTTACATTTAGTGACGCCTCTATTTTAAGCTACCAAGCACACTTTGGAATCGACCTTTTTGTGAATCCAGAAGCAATTTGTGCCGTGGAATTAGCAAAAGCCATTCGAAACCCAAGTAGAGTTGCCATCGAGGATTTTGCGAAAGGTCAAATCGAAGTACAAAAATTATCCCTAGCCAAAGGATCAAAATTTATAAACAAAAAACTAAGCGAATTAAATATGGGCGATGAGCTAAGAATTGGCTCTATAGAACGAGCTCATGAATTAATCGTTCCCAATGGAGAAACCACCCTTTTAGAAAACGATAAATTAACCGTATTTGGTCATCCAGAAACCCTCTTTAATAATCGAGAAAAATTTGACCCTAAGCAAAAAATTGAGATCACACGAGTCGTTTTATTTGGTGGAAGTGAAACAACCATCAGTTTGATTCGAATGCTTTCTAATCCAAGATTCAAAATACGAGTCATTGAAAAAGATCCTGACAATTGCGAACAACTAGCCGACCAATTCCCACATATTGCCGTCATTCATGGAGATGCTACCTCACTTCGTCTGCTCGAAGAAGAGCAAATTGGATCTGCCGATTACTTTGTCGCATGCACTAAAGATGATGAAGAAAATATATTAACCTGTATTCAAGCCTCTAAACTCGGAGCTAAACACGTACAGCTTGTTATAAATAAAGGGGACTATGACAAATTGCTTCATACCTTAAAAGAAGACTTAAACATTGAAGTGGTTGTTTCACCACGTTTCGCCATGACTGAATACATGAGACGAAGCCTGTCGACGGAATTGGTCAATGAACTTGCCGATCTGCCCAATAACGAAGGGAGCGTATTGGAAGTGCTCGTCACTCATGATGCTCCCTGCATCAAAAAGCAAATAAAAGATATCGCTTTGCCTAAAGGGACACTTATAGTGGCAATTCTTCATAAATTTAAAGCCAAAGTCCCAGTTGCAGATGATACGATCATTGCTGGAGATCGCTTGATTATCATAACCAAATCCGACGCAAGAAAATCCGTTTTAAAACGATTAATAGGTTCCTAAAACCTATCCATTGGACGAATGAATATTAAAATTATTCAAAAGCTTTTAAGCTTAGTTTATTTCGCACTAGCCTCCGCCTTATTACTTTGCATGTTTGGAGGGCTTTGGTTGGGAGAACCCTTTGACTCCCAATCCATCAAAGGTTTTATCAAAAGTATTTTAATTGTTTTTATTATAGCGATAGCACTCAGACAATGCTCTCGTACCCATTCAAAACAATCTAGCTTCTTTCGACGAGAAGCTCTCTGTACGATAGGGCTCTCATGGCTTTCCACCTCCCTATTTGGAGCACTCCCCTTTTACTTTGGAATTGAAAATTGTTCGCTTGTAGATGCCGTTTTTGAAAGCACTTCCGGTCTGACAACCACGGGTGCGACTATCTTTAGCGATTTTTCCGATCTATCCTATAGTATGTTCCTCTGGCGATCGCTCAGTCAATGGATAGGAGGATTGGGGGTCCTCGTGTTTTTCGTAGCAATACTCACATCACTAGGTGCTGGAGCGAAAATTTTATTTAGTAATGAATCCTCCGCTACAGCTTCCGACTTTGAACAAGGTCGCATCCAAGATGGCGTTATAAAATTACTAGTATTTTATTTGAGCCTCACTGTACTTTGCTTTTTTGCTTACAAGCTGGCTGGAATGAATTGGTTTGACGCCGTTAACCATGCCATGACAACGATTGCCACTGGAGGCTACAGTACCCATTCAGAGAGTTTTGCCTACTTTAACAATCTGAAGATAGAACTCGTGTCTGTTTTCTTTATGTTGATTTCCGCCACGACCTTTATCTTTTTAATTCGTATTTTAGAAGGCTCAAAAGATGTTTTGAAAAAAGGTGCTGAAGTCTATGCATTCTATATCCTAACCATTGTAAGCACTAGCTTAATCGCCTTTTCTATTTCTCAAACAACTATTGAAGCAACCAACTTCAATGGCCTGCGTCATGCTTTATTCCAAACGGTCTCTATTATAACTACGACTGGATACTCTACAGGGAATTATGATTTATGGACGCCGTTAGCAAAAATCATCCTAATGTTTTTAATGGTCATGGGCGGCTGTTCCGGCTCAACAAGTGGTGGATTAAAAATAATCCGTGTCATCATCGCATTTAAAGCCATTTTTAAAACGATAGTACAAACCTATCGACCCAATAAAACCATTATCACTCGCTTTGGAACAAAAACACTATCGGATACGTTTGTTCATAACATCCTCTTGTACATTCTCTTTATTTTTACCATCCAAGGCATGTCCGTTATTGTCTTATCCTTCCTAGAGCCCTCTTTAAATTTAATAAGCTTATTTTCTGTTGCACAGTCTAGCTTATATAATATCGGACCTGGTTTTGATGCAATTGGCCCAACTCAAGACTTCGGATTTTTAAATGCTCAAACAAAACTGTTCCTCTCCTTTTTAATGATTTTAGGGAGGCTAGAAATATACGCCCTAGTCGTTCTTTTTATTCCAAATATTTGGAAACGTTATTCTTGATCTCCGTCGTCTCCGATCGCTTCTACCGGACAACCTTCAAGAGCTTCTATGCAAAGTGCTTTATCCTCATCTGTTTCAGGTTGTTTATAAACGAACGAATACCCCCCGTCTTCATTTCTAGTAAAGAAATTCGGAGCGGTTTCTCTGCATAAATCACAATCGATACATTGTTCGTCCACATAAAATTTACCTAAGATGTTCTCAGGCCACTTTTCATCTTTTTCTGCCATAAGGTTGAATAATCAAAAATAAAAACTATGAGTCAAGTTATAGAGGCAAGTATTTTTTGAATTTTTTTATCTACGCTTGCACTAAAACTTTTAAAAAATTACTATAAGGCTATGATTTATGACCGGCCATACATGAAATCTTTTTCGAAACAGTCCTTTCGAGAAAATTCTATTGTGATTAAATTAATTGCCATAAATCTTGGAATTTTTGTCCTTCAAAGGCTCTTTGAAGTGCTCTTCAATCAAAATAACTTTTTCGCCGATCTCTTTGCTCTCAGTGGAATGCATATCATACAGGGCAAACTTTGGACTCTCTTAAGCTATTCTTTTCTGCACAGTTCGGATTTTCTGCATATTTTAGGAAATATGATAGGACTATATTTTATAGGAAAGGCGATTGAGCCGCTATTAGGCTCAAAACAATTACTGCTTTTATACTTAGCATCGGCTTTTACTGGTGCTCTATTTTATCTCAGTTTAAATTACTCTGCCGGCGGTTTATTAGTCGGCGCCTCAGCCGCTGTTTCTGGAATGCTCGCTTTCTATTGTTTAGAAAAGCCAAATGACCGTATCACGCTTCTGATCTTTTTTATACTTCCGATATCCATACAGCCAAAATGGCTCCTAAAAATCTATGCTATTGTTTCCTTATTTTTGCTTTTGACAGCCGAACTTACCAATACCACCAACATTGCCCATTCCGCTCACTTAGGAGGCTTATTATTTGGCCTTATTTATTTTAGGTTTTTTTATGCCTCAGGAAACCCTTTCCTATCCCAATTGAACGAACCCACCATTGAGCTACCCAAATGGTTTCAGCGCCAACAAAAATCTAAACGATCTTTCTCTTACTCCGTTCAAAAGACGACTAAAGAATCTGCCCTCAAAGCAGAGATGAATAAAGTCTTAGATAAAATCAATGCTCAAGGGTTTGAATCTTTAACCAAAGAAGAGCGAGAGATTTTGAATAAAGCCTCAAAAATAAAACCGTAAGCCAGCAACGCTTTTTCATGATGAAAACTTTATTGCTCTATATTATTCTTATACTGTCTTTCAGCTTGCATTTAAGGGCTAAGGAAGCGACCGAAGCAATCGCCCTAGAACCAGAGTTAATGAAAGCGCAAACAAAATGGGCAATCAATTTAATGCGCTCAAAGCATTATATAAAAGATGAAATCAATGAACTAGAAGGTAATGCCATTATAAGCTCTTACATAGAAGTCTTTGATTCTTCTAAATTATATTTTCTCAAGAGCGATATCGAGTCCTACCAATTTCGCTTTGGAGAGGCTATGGAAGACTTTCTCAAAAAAGGAAATCTATACCCCGCATTTATTATATACGAAGACTTTAAAAAGAAAGTGCTCACTAGAAATGATTGGGTCAAAAAACGCCTCGATGCCCCATTCACATTTAAAGAAGCGGTCTCTTTTCAGACAGATCGTTCCGAGGTTGATTGGCTAGAAAACCAAGAAGAATTGGATTTCCTTTGGGAACAATACTTAAAATACCAACTACTCAACGAAATACTTTCATCAACAGGGGAAATTCCCTCTTTAAGTGAGCGTTATAAAAAAGACTCCTCCGAGAAGGATGCTCCTAGCGACAAAGAACTTCAGGAACAACTGAATCAATTAGCCAATGATCCAGACTATTTTAATGAAACAATGGTCGATGCTTTAGAAAAGATTCAACGACGCTATGAGCGAAATAGAAAAATTATATTGGAGTGGGAACAAAGCGATTTACAAGAGTCTTTTCTCAATTCAATAACCTCACTTTTTGATCCCCATTCTAGCTTTCTGTCCTCACATACCTTAGAAGGATTTAATTCGTCTGTGAAAAATTCTTTTGTTGGAATTGGTGCTTTGCTTGAAGATGTCGATGGCATTTGTACGATAAAAGAAATTCTTTCAGGTGGTCCAGCGGAACGCTCGAGGGCACTTTTCCCAGAAGATGAGATTCACGGAGTTGCCCAAGGAGATGGCGAGTTTGAAGATGTGGTTGATCTACAATTGAAATCCATTGTCCGAAAGATAAAAGGGAAAAAAGGAACCCTCGTTCGACTTATGATCAAACCAGGCGATAGCGCTGACCCCTCTACAAGAAAAATCGTTGAGCTCAAACGCGATGAAGTTAAATTGACCGCTAATCTAGCTAGCGCTAAGATCCTCTATTTGCCCTTGAATGAAACAGATAAAAGCATTCCCATTGGGGTCATTGAGCTTCCCTCTTTTTATGGGAATATAGGCCTGGGAAATGCATTGGCGACGACCAGTGAAGATGTGAAAGAGCTAATCACAAAATTAGAAGACTTAGGGGCAGAAGGATTAATTCTTGATTTACGAACCAATGGCGGCGGATTACTCAGTGAAGCAGTAAAACTCACCGGCTTATTTCTTCCAGTTGGACCCGTAGTTCAAGTCGTTGATGCAAAAGGAAAAAAACAAGTTCTCTATGATCAAAATCCAGAAATATTTTGGGACAGGCCGCTAATTGTTCTCACCTCAAAACAGAGTGCCTCTGCTTCTGAAATTGTTGCTGGTGCGCTGCAGGACAACGAAAGAGCCTTGATTATAGGAGATCCATCAACACATGGCAAAGGGACCGTGCAAGAAGTCTATTATATGAATTCTCCAAGAGACTTTAATTGGTTTAAAACCAACTCATTTTCAAGCCCGCCCGTCGCATCAAAAATCACCATTAAGCAATTTTTTCTTCCTCAAGGAAGCTCTACGCAACTCAAGGGGGTCGAATCTGACATCACCTTACCGTCTATCAATGAGCTTCTCTCCATTGGAGAATCTGAATATGAAAACGCCATTCCATGGCAATCAATCGATCCTGTAAATTGGTATAATAATTGGGAAAAAATCGAAGTCTCAACTCCCTATGATGGCAATCTGATCGACTATTTAGAAGCCAAGAGCTTTGAACGACAAAATACTCTAGATGAATTTGCCTACCTATCGAAAAAAATTGATTGGAGGAAAAAGCTAAAAAATGAAACGACTATCTCTCTAAATTTAGAAACCCGCATACAAAAGCAACTCGAAGATAAAAACACCGTAGAAGCCCTGATTGAACAATATGATGCCCTAAAACTAAACCGGTTTAAACAAGAGGACATTTTCCTAGACCTAAGAACACAACAAGAGGAAGCCTCAAGTGATTTCGAATCTAACTTAACTAAAGATTCTTCGGAAGACGAGGAGCCCTTCTTTGATATACATCTACGAGAAAGTGCGCGTATCATGCGAGACTGGATACAGCGGGAAGACCATCGATCCATTGAAGATGCCACCCTCTCTTCCGTCCAATAAGAATGCATCCTTCGTTTGATTACCTTTGCATAAACAAGAACCGTGGCTGATTTTGCAAATCTCTTTTAGATTCAATCGTACGATACCCAATTTTGCGTGCGACCGCTGAAAGAGCCTCATGTTGAGTAATGCCTGTTTCAAGCACTAACCAACCCTCTGGGCTTAAAAAAAGATGCGCTGCATCAATGATTCTCTTTATGTCGCAAAGCCCCTCTTCTTTAGAGACTAAAGCATCCCTTGGTTCATACTCTTTTACTTCAGGCTCAGCACAATCCAGCTCTGCTTCACTGAGATAAGGAGGATTCGCAACAATCAGATTAAAAAGAGGTTCTTGGGGGACTTGAGCAAGCCAATCACTGACTAAAAAATCGACTCGGTTCTCTAGACCTAAAAGTTTGGCGTTTTCTTTGGCTAAATCCAATGCGCCTTCATTTTGATCAACGGCCCATACTTTACTGTTAGGAAGTGCTGTTGCTAATGCTAAAGCAATAATTCCACTACCCGTCCCCAAATCAAGTACCCTGGAGGCGTCTTCTACTACACTTAAACATAGGTCGATCATGTGCTCAGTTTCTTGCCTTGGAATCAGCGCCCTAGAATCAACTTTTAAGGTAAGGTTGAAAAACTCTGTAAAGCCCAATATATATTGGAGCGGCTCCCGTTTCCCACGGCGACGAACACACTCACGAATTTTGTCTAGTTGTTGTTCGAAAATAGGTCGCTCTAACTCAAGGTATAGGTCTAATCGCTTAATCTCTAAACAGTGTGCTAGGATTAAATCCGTATCCAACTTTGCATTCGGTATGTTTTTTGAAACAAAATATTGCTCCGTTTTATTTTTGATCTCCTTAACCGTAGCCGTCATGTTGCATACAAAATTTTGAACCTTTACTGATTCTGCCTCTTTAGAAGATTCTCAATTCTAGCTTCGTAATCAAAATTTTGCAGTGAATCAATTAGTTGGTCCAGATTGCCTTCAATGACTGTAGGCAAAGAAAAGTTTTCTCCGATTCGATGGTCTGTTAATCGCCCTTGAGGAAAATTATAAGTGCGGATTCTCTCAGAGCGATCGCCCGTACCAATTTGGCCTTTTCTTTCGGCTGCATATTTTGCGTGCTCTTCTTCTTCTTTAGCTTTTAGCAATCGGGATCGTAAAACGGTCATCGCTTTTGCTCGATTCTTGTGTTGAGACCGCTCATCGGCACAATACACCGTGACTCCCGTTGGCTTGTGAACTAATTGCACTGCTGAATCCGTCGTGTTCACATGTTGTCCGCCCGCTCCAGAAGCACGCATTGTTGAAATTTCTAAATCCGATGGATTGATTTCAATGTCGACTTCTTCCGCCTCAGGCAAAACAGCTACCGTGGCTGTCGATGTGTGAATCCTTCCTTGCGTTTCCGTCACTGGAACACGCTGAACTCGATGTACCCCACTCTCAAATTTTAAAAATTTATACGCATCTTCACCGCTTATATTAAAAATAATTTCCCTAAATCCCCCTGTTTCAGCGGGGCTAGAACTCATGACTTCAACTCGCCAATTATTTCGCTCTGCATATCGGCTATACATTCGAAATAAATCTCCCGCAAAAATATTGGCTTCATCTCCACCTGCGCCCCCTCTAATTTCCATAACAGAATTTCTACTATCACTGGCATCTGGTGGCACCATTTTTTTTAACACCAGTAAGACTAATTGCTCTTTCTCCGCCTTTAATGATTCTTGCTCTTCATTAATTAATTCAAGTAACTCTTGCTCCGTCCCTGAATCGGCAAGCAAGCTTTCATTATCTTCAATTTGTTTTTCTATCGCATGAAAAGCTTCAAATTTTTCAATCAGTGCCGTCAGGCGTTGATGTTCCCGTGAAACCTCAGACGCTTTTTTGGCATTCGAAAAGAACTCTGGCTCAGACATCTGTAAGTCTAATTCATTTAATTTTTTTCGAAAGGGCTCTATGTTTGGAATATTATGCATGATTTGTCGTAAAATTCATTGCAGAAAAGCGGTTTTAAAATCTTAATGGAGTTCTAGTAATGGCTAAAAAATCTTTATACAAACAAAATATAATCGCCTGTGTTTGGGATTTCGATAAAACACTAACGCCAGGCTATATGCAAACGCCTTTATTTAAAGCATTTGATATTGATGAAACACAATTTTGGAAAGAAGTAAATGCATTGCCAGAAATCTATTCAAAACGAGGAACAAAAGTATCGCCCGATACGATCTATCTCAATCACCTCATTAGCTATGTCAAAAATGGCTTATTAAAAGGACTAACCAATTCCAAATTGAAAGCTCTAGGAAAAAATATCCCTTTTTGCCCAGGAATTCCTGAATTGTTTCCTCGCTTACAAAACATAACGACCGAAAATGAAAGCTATAAAAAGTACAATATTGTCTTAGAGCATTATATTATAAGTACAGGTTTGGCAGAAATGATTCGAGGCAGTACAATTGCAAGCTATGTCAAAGATATTTTTGGCTGTGAATTTATCGAGGCTCCCATGCCACCTAATTTTTCAAAACAGGGAGAACTTATGATCAAGCTAGATTTTGAAATTAGCCAAATTGGTACAATTGTTGATAACACCATAAAGACACGATATATTTTTGAAATTAATAAAGGAGGAAACATAAATCCCTCCATTGATGTTAATGCACATATTGAAAATGCTGATCGACGCATTCCTATTGATCGAATGATTTACATAGCAGATGGACCGAGCGATATTCCCTGTTTCTCAGTCGTAAAAAATAATGGAGGCAAAACCTATGCGGTCTTTCAACCCGGAAGCGATGCAGAATTTGAACAAAATGACGCTCTACTGCATGCTGGAAGAATTCATTCCTATGGTCCCGCTGATTACACGGAATCAAGTACCACAACTAAATGGCTTACAATGCACATAAGAAAAATTTGTGATTCCATAGTTGCTGACTGCGAAAACAACATGTCAAAATCGATTAAAGAACCACCCAAACACATTCACAAAGCAGTAGACAACGATATTAACAATCCTTTAGAAGAGCATTCCAACGAATTTTATCAAGAAGACTATCTAAATGATTAATCCGTTTACATCACCTAAAACATACTTAAAAAATTAGCATATGCCAAAATTCTTTAATTTATTGCTTCATTCTACTCTTTTAATCCTTTTATTTTCAGGGTGTCAAAGTACCCTACCCAGTGATTCTAACGTCACAATCACCTCAGACATACAAGCGCTTCCAAAAGAAACGCCCGTTGAAATAGAATCAATTGCACCCATCAGTGAGAGGGTCTCGGAAAATCAGGTCATTGATGACTCCTATGTCTTTAGAAACGATCAATTGACCGTTCAGAAAACCCTTTTAAAACCGAACCAAGTAGGAGGGAATCTATTGTATGAAATTTCAATAACTGTTCTAAAAGACATTGAACATTTGACGATCGAAGATCGTCTGCCAAAAAACCTTCTACTCTATGAGACCACTCCCAAATGTTCTCTTTTAGGGAATCAACTCATCTGGCATTTTCATGACTTAAAAAAAGGAAGTGCTGAACAAATACTCGTACAAGTCACCCCAAAGGTCGAAGGTGATTATACGATTCCTACAACCGTTCGCTTAGAACAAGAAATCGATTTAAATTTATTTGCAGGACAACCCGATCTCAATATACAGCTTGCTGGTCCTCCTACCATTGAGCTCAATGATGAAGGGACTTGGGAAATTATTGTCACCAATCAGGGTTCCGCTATAGCTCATGATGTCACTCTAAATGCCCTCTTTTCAAATGCTTTTGAAGCCGAAAATGCTAGTTATTCCCTTCAATCCCTTCCTGTAGGAGCTTCCGAAAGCGTTACCTTTGAAGCGTCTGCAATCAAACAAGGACTTTTTGAAAATCAATTTAAAGCAAGCTATAAAAATAGTGTCCCCGAAAGAGAAGGTTTTGCAAATGCATCTACTCGAGTGGTTCAATCTAAAATACGTGTTCAAAAAATAGGACCAAAAACCGCTTATGTTTTTAAGCCAGAATCCTACAAGATACAAATTTTTAATACCGGAGATACCGACCTAAAGAATGTTCGCATAACGGATATTTTTGCTGAAAACTATTCTATTATAGAAACTGGTAATGGACGTTTAAGCGAAAATGCCATCGGGTGGGTTATTCCTTTCTTACCTGCTGGAAGTAAGCAAGTCATAGAAACAAAAATGACCTCAAGCAAGCCAGGCAAAGCCATGGTAAAAACACTTTTAAAAACCGCAAATGGTTTAGAAGCTACGGATCAAATGACCACACAATGGCTTGCCGTTCCTGGTGTCACGATCTCCATCATTGATGCCAAAGACCCGATTACAATAGGGGATAATTCTGAGTACACTATTCAAGTGAAAAACCAAGGAGAATTCGAACCAGTCAGTGGAACGATAACCATTGAATTTTCTGAGCACTTGAAGCCGACAGCGATCTTAAACAACATGAGCGGGTCTATTATCGATAATAAAATTAGGATCCCAGAAGTGCTTTTAAAACCAGGAAAAGATATCACTTTAAACATATCAGCTCAAGGTGTGAAAGCTGGTTCCGGTAGAGCTAATTTAAATTTCATGGCCGATTTCTTAGTTAACCCTGTAATCAGTCAAGAATCGACAAATATTTACTAATCATTACGCAATTAATTTTATGACAGACGCATCTTCAGATATCGGTCTCATCGGCCTTGCCGTTATGGGACAAAATTTAGCACTCAATATCGCTGACCACAGTTTTAATATTTCTGTTTTTAATCGAACTTTTGCCAAAACCAAAACTTTTGTAGAAGCTCATCCAAATACACCAGGAAATTTAGTTGGATTTGAAACCATACAAGACTTCGTTTCATCCCTAAAACGTCCTAGAAAAATTATTATATTAGTCCAAGCAGGGAAAGCAACGGATGCCGTTATCGACTCCCTAATCCCTTTATTGGAGCCTGGAGATATTATTATAGATGGGGGAAATGCGAAATGGGATGATACCATACGCAGAGAACAATCCCTCAGGGAAAAAGGACTCCAATTTATAGGCTCTGGAGTTTCAGGCGGAGAAGAAGGGGCGCGTTTTGGTCCTTCACTGATGCCTGGCGGTTCTTTAGAAGCTTGGAAAGAATTAGAACCTATTTGGACTGCGATTGCGGCTAAAGTGGATCCTAAAAATGGCAAACCGATTGAAGGGGCGGCACCTGGAAAGCCCGTCACTGGAGGCTTTAGCTGCACAACCTACATAGGACCAAATGGTGCCGGTCACTATGTCAAAATGGTGCATAATGGAATTGAATATGGAGATATGCAAATGATCTGTGAAGCATACCATCTACTTCGATCTGTACTGCATTTAGAGCCTAAAGAAATTGGCAAAATTTTTGAGACTTGGAATCACAGTCTACTCGATTCTTTCTTAGTTGAAATCACCGCTGATATCCTGCAAGAAAAGGATCCCCGAACTGGAGGTGCATTTATCGATACTGTTTTAGACACTGCAGGACAAAAAGGCACTGGCAAATGGACCTCCGTTAATGCACTTGATATGGGAGTCCCCACCCCCACTATTGCTGAAGCTGTGTTTGCTCGTTGTATTTCTGCTCTAAAAGAAGAACGAGTCCATGCTGCAAAAATACTCAATCACTCGCAACAAACTAATCCGCCGGTTGAAGATAAAGACGCTTTTATTAAAGCCGTTCATGACGCTCTATATTGTTCAAAAATTTGTTCGTACGCACAAGGCTTTCAATTAATGCGAGAAGCCCAAAAAGAATACAACTGGCATTTAAATTTTAGTGCAATTGCACAAATCTTTCGAGGTGGGTGTATTATTCGTGCTGCATTTTTACAAAAAATTACAGAAGCTTTTGATAAAAATAACCAACTGGAAAACTTGCTTCTTGATGATTACTTCAAGGAAGCAATTGACCAAGCTCAAGTTAACTGGCGAAGCGTTATTGCTCAAGCGGTTCATTCAGGCATTCCCGTCCCAACCTTTAGTTCAGCTTTAGCTTATTATGATAGCTACCGATCTGCAGTTTTGCCGCAAAATTTATTGCAGGCACAAAGAGATTATTTTGGAGCTCATACCTATGAACGCACCGATGAAAATCGTGGCGAATTCTTTCACTTTGATTGGTCAGCAAAGGATCGAATCGAACAAAAGGCTTAATGAAACGTTTTGCCCAAATACGATAGCAACCACATTTCTAAACAAATTCGATTACTTCCTTCTGAAGTGATCTGTGCTTTAGCCTCCTCTTCTGTATAAGAAAAAAATCCCATTTTTTGATTTATAGTTTCCAATTCCATCTGGCACTGGTTCACCTTATTTAGTAAATCTGTGTCGAGGACTTCCCAATTCAGACCATTTGCTTTCATTTTTTGTATATGTTTTTTCAGTAATTTAGTAAGTGATTGACACAGAGGATAACGATTAACAGACCAATGATCGGGATAAAACCCTCCAAAAGGTATGTTTAAATTATCCGTGATTAAATAAGCACCGGTGTTATTGATACTAAAGAGAGAAAAATAGCACTTTATTTCATTTTTAGCATTTGGAATAAAGACGACATTCACACGAACTTTTTTTGTTTTACCCAAAAACATCGACTGACGTATAGAAAAACCCTTCATGAGCTCTGCTTTAATAACGCCTATATTTTCAAATGATTCATTTAATAAATAATCTTTAATTTTCAGTGCTCGGTTATTAATTGGCCACAAATTATCAATACTATCTCTTTGATATTTTGGAAATAAAGGCACTTCGCTCGAATTCAATAGTTGTACTGAGACTCTAAAAAAGAGTGTTTCTAAAATAAACCAAAGACCCATTCCTATTATAAAATGAACCCAATCAGGTCGACTCGAAAACTCAAAAATGACTAACAAATAGGAAAAGAAAAATGCAAATGAAAACCAGCGGCACCAATGAGCTACTAATTTTAATACTGGGATCGTATGTTTATTGGCAAAAAAGTACGTAGTAAAATACAACGCCAAAAAAATAACTGATAATTTTTCTTCAGCAAACATCTATAAAAATATAAATTAAACTGCTAGTTCAGACGAAGAGGCATTATAACACAAATAAAGTTATTAAGTGTTTTTACAATGCCCGGACTTAATTCATCTTTAAATTCGAAATAAATCTCATCTTGAGTTAAAGCCCTTAATGGCTCTTCGATGAATGATGGATTGAAGGCCACTTGTACTTCTGGACCCGAGTAGGCTATGGCCATTGTTTCGTGGGATTCGCCATACTCTGTAGAAGATCCAGATATTTCCATAAGGTTATCACTCATTTTGAATTTTACCGAATTACTTTTTTCAGAAGTCACCAAAGCGGCTCTATGAACACATTCTAAAAATAGTTCTCTTTCTATTTTTACACGATGTTCCGTTTCCTTGGGAATCACCTGACGATAGTTTGGAAAATTACCTTCAACAATTTTTGAAACTAAATAGATCTGATCCACTAAGCCACTGTCTCCTTCGTCATCATCAATTGCTATTTCAAAAGCTACTTGTCGATCATTAAACGCTATTTTGACGCCCTCTCCTTTCCCGACAAGTCGCTCAATTTCTGTAACCGTTTTTGCGGGTAAGATTAAATTACCAGAATCAGAATCATTCGTATTTAATTCGAAATTAGTTAATGCTAATCTACGACCATCTGTAGCAACCAAGGTTAAATTATCATCTGAAAAATTAAAATAGACCCCATTCAAAATATATCGATTCTCGTCAGTTGATTGAGCAAATGAAACACTTTTCAGCATACTCAACAAATCCTGCTGCTCTAACTGAAACACATGTTGATTTTCAAATGTTGGCAATGGTGGAAAATCATCCGTCGCTATTCCCATGACTTTAAATAACGAACCACCTGACGTAATTTTCGCCTGATTATTAGACTCAACTTGTACGAGCACTTCCTTTTGTGGTAATTCTTTTACAATGGTAGCCAATTTTCTCACTGGCAACGTAATGCTTCCCTCTGCCTCTATATCGGCCGTAATTCGACATCTAATACCAATGTCTAGGTTGGTTGTTGTAAGGGATAAATGACCCGATTCTGCCTCGATTAGGACGTTTCCTAAAATAGGCATGGCTGCTCTGGTTCCTACAACATTCAATACTTGTTGTAGACCATTACTAAAGACGTAATTTTCGCCTGATTATTAGACTCAACTTGTACGAGCACT
>CEOK01077498.1_pt1 | contig 17706 bp, 19 predicted proteins | sample 427001 | NCBI WGS metagenome assembly CEOK01 (sample SAMEA2591108, study PRJEB7988) | marine metagenome | isolation source: saline water (ENVO:00002010), including | reverse complement strand
ACATTTATGTATGGTTTTAGGCCATTAATTAAAAGTTCACTGGCAGATGCTGTCTCGCTAGAGGTTAAAATATAAACTTGTTCCAAACCTAAGGAATTTATGGGTCCACCATCAACTATTTCGTTCGTAAAGCGGTTGTATAAACTTTCTTCGTTATTATTTTGCCAGTATTCCATGAGCTTGTTATTCCAAACCTCTTGAGCAAAAATTTCACCAGAAAATTGTCCAGTTATCATTGATGCAAGGTATGTACAAGTTGAAACAGAACCCCCTCTATTATATCTCAAATCAAGAACTAATTCTGTGATACTTTGGTCTCTAAAGACACCAAATGCCTCGTTTAAGGCCTCATTATAGCTACTGGCAAATTGATTATACATTAAATAACCAATTTTATGCTCGCCTATATTTACTACGTTCTGAACGTGCAATGGATTCTTTTGAAAATTTTCTTCTTTAACTAGCTCAACATTTTCACCATTTAAGTTATAGTTACCATCAACGTACTCTGCGAGGCTTATTGTGTAATTTAAATTATCACCATACAATAAATCTATGTAATTGTCAACATCCAAAGGCTTACTGTCTACTCTTGTGAATAACATACCTCTTTGAATACCTTTTGCTTCCGCATCAGATCCTTCATGAACAAATTTTATCCAGCACACCAAATCATTTGATCCCTGAGACTGACGGAAAATAGAAAATTCCATACCATTAGAAGCCTCGATTCCTTGAAAAGAATTTTCTAACTCTAAGTAATCATCAACAATCCAACTAAATCGATCTTCATAAAATAATAGTGATTCAAAAAAACTTTCTGGATTTGGATTACTCTGAATAAACTGTGCATACTCATTGGAATTTTCTGTCTTGGAATCATCCAAATTAGGAACCTCTTCTTGCCAAAAGTAATATTGATTAAGACCTTTCCAGATAAAGTCACTAAGCTCCAAATCAGTATCGGAAAGATTCAATGTTGCATCATCAGTATCACTCTTGGAACAGTTTAGAGCGAGAAATAGAAACAATAAAGACAGGAATTTTTTCATAAAATTTTCATAAACATTTTTATAAAATTAGTATAAAAAATGATTTCAACCGATGGAATGTTTTTTTGTTGAATATATTTAACGAAGTTCAATAATAAATTTCACCCAATTATGAAAGAACGCATTCTCCTTTTCTGTTTATCCATTTGCATCAACTTTGCTTATTCTCAATCCGTTTTCGAAGAATATAAAGACGACAATAAGGCAAACTATCTATCCATTAATCCAACGATGTTCAAACTATTGGGATAAATAAATATTCAAACTGATGATCTTGAAACAAAGGCTTATTTGGATATGATTCAAAGTATAAGTTCATTTAAGGTACTGACCACTCAGGATATTGAAATCACAAAATCCATTGACAGTGCTCACAAAAAATGGGCTGAAAAGGAAGGGTTTGAATTACTCCTCCAATTGAATGAAAATGACAATGAATTATATTTTTATGTTGTAACTGCAGCAGCAGAAAACATAGTTAATCGTTTATTGATGTTTTCAAGGGGTTCGGTTTTAGAAGATTCAATTTCAATCAAAGGAAAACCTCTAGAGTCTATCCTTTTATTGGTTGAAGGTCGGATTGATTTAGAACAAATCGGTAAACTCACTGAAGCGATGGAACTACCTGGAGGGAAACAACTCAAGAAAATCAATTGAATTACTTCATCATTTTCCAAAAGGTCAAGATTTAAATACCTGTATAATTGAAGGGAGAGAGGGTTTTCAATCGATCTTTTAAAGAAGTCTCAATCTCGAGTCCATCGATAAAACTGTGAATGCTTTTTTGATCAACAACACTATTGATCCTTGTCAAGTCTTTTAATGCTTCGTAAGGGTTTGGATAGCCTTCTTTGCGCAAAATTGTTTGAATGGCTTCTGCCACCACAGCCCAATTCTGATCAAGATCGTAGTTGATTTTGTCTGTATTCACCAAAAGTTTCTCAAGGCCTTTCTGGATGGATAACAGGCCAATCAGTGTGTGACCCATTGGAACACCCACATTTCTCAGTACGGTACTATCGGTGAGGTCACGTTGTAATCTTGAAATGGGTAATTTTTCAGAAAAGAAATTTAATATTGCATTGGCCATGCCTAAATTCCCTTCTGCATTTTCAAAGTCAATTGGATTGACCTTATGGGGCATTGCTGAGGAACCTACTTCACCCTCTTTGATTTTTTGCTTGAAGTAGTCCATTGAGATATATGTCCAAAGATCTCTGGAAAAATCAATAAGAATTGTATTTATACGGCGCATTGCATCGGACAATGCGGCAAAGGAATCGTAATGTTCGATTTGAGTGGTTGGAAAAGAATAGTGAAGCCCTAATTGATTCTCAATGAATACCTGTCCAAAATTTTTCCAATCTACTTCGGGAAAAGCGACGTGATGGGCATTGAAATTACCCGTAGCTCCTCCAAATTTTGCGGCATGAGGTACTTGCAACAAGTGTATTTTTTGCTCTTCTAAACGATTTACAAACACTTCAATTTCTTTTCCTAGGCGGGTAGGTGAAGCAGGCTGGCCATGGGTTCGAGCCAACATCGGGATGTCTTTATATTCTTCTGCCAAGCCAACCATTTGTTCTTGAAGCGCTTCCAATTCGGGGAGATAGACTTTTTGAAGTGCTTCTTTAATTGACAGCGGGATGGCCGTATTATTTACATCTTGCGAGGTTAAGCCAAAATGAATGAATTCTTTGTATCCCTCGAGTCCAAGTGCATCAAATTCTATTTTGATAAAATACTCTACCGCTTTGACATCGTGATTGGTTGTCTTTTCTATCTCCTTAATTGCAGAAGCGTCTTCTTGTCCAAAATGAAGATAAAGACTTCTCAAATCTTCATAGAGCGAAGTATTGAAGCCTTCGAATTGAGGCAAACCCAATTCAGTTAATGCAATGAAGTATTCAATTTCAACTTGAACTCGGTATTTGAATAGAGCTTCTTCCGAGAAAAATGGAGCTAAGCTTTTTGTTTTGGACCGATAACGACCATCAATCGGGGAAATGGCGTTGAGTGCATTAAGCATCATAAATCAGAAACTTTTGACTCTACAAAGATACGGCTCCCCATCGATATAGCCTTGTTATTTCAGAATTTCTCTTGCAGCGGCGCTATATCCCGGGCTTGCATCAGGTAGTTGTTTTTTTATAATTGCGTGTAATTCCTTTCGTACCCAAGGAGCATAATCTTCAAAAATTTTGACTATGCGCAATGCAAAATTTAGTGTGGCCACTTGGGCGGGTTCGATCAACCAATCGAAAGCAAGGGTAATGATACGCTGCTTTTGATGTTTGCTAAGACGGTGATGCTCTTTTTTGACATAGTAATACAAAATTTTAGAGAGTGAGCGTCGCATACTTTCATTCCTAATATTGGGAAGGGCCTCCAAATACCGATTCAAATAAGCAGTCAATTCGTCTAAGTGTTCAATCAAGTAGAGTTCAATACACCAGCTAATAACCACTTGAATTCGCGCTTGTTTGGTTTCTATGGAATAAAATAACAGGGTCGGTAGGAGTTCAGGATGCTTTTCGAGGTAATGCTTTCCTGCTAACCGATCTTTTTTTCTCGCCGAGAGCGAGTTAAAGAATTCAAGAGAGGCAAGAGAAGGCTTCACGGCTAAAGCTTTAAAACACGGTATTCTTCATAACAGCCACTGATCGCTTCTAATATTTGCAAATCATTGGAGTTTTTGATGAAAACGTCAGAATAATTGCAATTTCTTAAAATCTCGTCTATGTCAATCCTTTCAAGTCCCAATAATTGTTCTAAAACAGTGCGATCAAATTTGGAAAGGAGCAGAGTTTTAATCTCATCATCTTGCCTCATTTTTTTGAGCTTACGCATTTGGCTGGGATTTTTCCCAAATAAATTATGTAGAAAATCAGCCGGATTAAAGAGTGCCCCTAGTGCCTTTGAAAAGGCCGATCGATCGCGATTCCCGGCCTCATACCCCACATTGGGCAGTCCGCTAATTTGATAACGATTGTTGTTGTTCAGAGGAACGTTTCTTGCATCCACATCCAAATAGCCAGTGAGCTGGTAGGGACGGATGATTACTTCCTCCAATGCATATGCTAGTTCGGTGAGTCTAAATTGGGTATTTTTAAATCGAAGCATATCCCCTGTTACAGCGATTTTTAGGGGTTTGTACCCTAAATATGAAAAATAAAGTGTGTCGTTTAAGGCTGCTGGGATTTCAAACTGACCGCTTTGATTAGTTGTAGTTCCAATCACTTGAGTAAGGTTCAATACGTGAACCGTTTCCATCGGAAGTCGGGTGTTTTCGTTTTCAACTTTACCTTGGATGAAATCATTACTTTGGCTCCAAACCATAACACTGCTCAAAAAAAATAATACGGTAAAGATCTTCTTCATAGACAGTCTAAAAATAATCTAAAATTTCCATGCGCCTTAAAATTGTCTCGCTTTTTAAAAATCTTTAGCGCAATAGTTTTAAATGTGAAACCATTTTGAGAAGGGCCTTACCTCGATGGCCAATTTTATTTTTAATTTCTGGAGTTAGTTCTGCAAATGTTTTTTCATACCCTTCTGGCACAAATATCGGATCGTAACCGAAACCACCAACACCTCTTTTTTCATCGATAATAGTGCCGTGGACACAACCCTCAAAAAGAAACTTTTGCCCCTGCCAGTAGAGTACAATAACGGTACGGAATATAGCTTTTCTATTAGAGACACCTTCCATAAGACGGAGCACTTTATCCATATTTTCATTGGCATTGACTGAGGCTCCAGCAAAGCGAGCAGAATACACTCCAGGCTGACCGCCCAAGGCCTCAATTTCCAACCCACTGTCATCAGCAAAACAATTTTCTTTTCCGAAGTCTATCAATGCCTGTACTTTTATCCATGCATTTTCTTCAAGAGTATGTCCTGTTTCCTCAATGGGTGCAGTCCAATCGATGTCTGACAAGCTTTTAATTTTGAACTCTTTTGGAATGAATTTTTTGATTTCCTCAGCTTTGTGGGGGTTGTGCGTAGCAAATAATAAAGTTGGGAGCATTAGCGGTGGTGATAAGGTTCGTTACTCAGTATGGTAAAGGCTCGGTATAACTGTTCTAGTGCGAAGAGACGGACCATTTGATGGGAAAATGTCATGGAGGATAAAGAAATTTTTTCTTGAGATCGGGTATAGAGATTCGAAGAAAACCCATAGGGCCCTCCAATGAGAAACCATACTTTTTTGATACCAGCCAGTTGTTTCTTTTGAAGGTAATTGGCAAAGCTCATAGAGTCTAACGACTTTCCCTTTTCATCAAAAAGGACCACTGGTTCTTTATCGGGGATGAATTCAAGAAAAAGAGCTGCTTCTTTTTCCTTTTGTTGATTTTTGGTCAATGACTTTCGGTTTTTTATATCGGGTAGTTGGGTATAACTGAACTTGGTGTAATGTGGCAAGCGTTTGCAATATGCCTCCGCAAGACTACTCAAGCGATTATCATCTGTTTTTCCGATACAGCAAAGGTGAATGTGCATGGGACAAATGTAATAATCCAAAAGGATATCTTACTGCACTTCGAATTGTGTTATATTTGAGAAACCATACCTAAAAAAGGTGCCTAAGACGGTTCATAGCATACCCATTATCAACAAAATCATCCAACTCTTGGATGCAATCAAATTACCCGGTTTCAAAGGGTTTTCTCTTTACGATTTACTTGAAATCTATGTCATTGGAATCATTAAGGGAACGCTGACCTCCCGCGCTGGAAGCATATCCTTTAGTTTTTTTATGGCTCTTTTTCCATTTCTTCTTTTTGTATTAAATCTTATCCCATTTATACCCATTGATGATTTTGATATCATTCTTTTAGAATTCATAGAACTACTACTTCCTGTTGACATTCAATCTTTTTTTAGTGATATTTTTGAAGACATAAAGAATAAGCCCCGGGGAGGGTTGTTATCTTCCGTTTTCATACTCTCTATTTTTTTGACTGCCAATGGAGTAAGCTCAATTTTTACCAACTTTGAAGATTCGTATCATGTCAATGAAGTGCGGACTCTTTTCAAACAATATCTCTATGCGACGGGTGTTGCTGTTTTACTTGCTATGACTTTATTAATCACTGTTCTCAGTTTTATTTTAGTTGAGATTTACGTTCTTCAAAACCTTCCTGAATTAATCCAAGGAACTATCAATTGGATTCGAACGGCCCAACTATTCTTCTTTGTCATTATGACCTATGTATCGGTTGCCTTACTTTATTATTTTGGAACTATCGAAGGCAGAAAAGCGCGTTTCTTTTCAGCAGGTGCCTTAATGACAACCTTACTATTTATAACCACTACCTACCTCTTTGGACTTTATATTGACAATTTTGCCACTTATAACCAACTTTATGGCTCTATTGGTGCCCTTTTACTTTTTCTTTTGTACATCTGGCTCAATTCCAATATTTTATTACTTGGATTTGAACTCAATGCTACGCTTACACGGTTGAAGAATTCCCCAACTGAGTCAAAATAAAGGCAGCTATGGAACAGTTTGCCGACATCATTCTCCCGCTTCCACTCCCAAAACCTTTCACTTATGCACTACCATCAGATTTGATAAAGGAGGCTACCATTGGAAAACGCGTTATTGTGCCTTTTGGAAAATCTAAATTTTACACTGGAATCATTCTTGGACTTCACAGCCAACCTCCACTAAGCTATGAGGTAAAACCTATTGAATGTATTTTGGATACAGAAGCCTCAGTTTCGAATGATCAGCTGCAATTGTGGGAGTGGATGGCCCATTACTACCTCTGTTCTCTTGGCCCCATAATGAAAGCAGCTCTGCCCTCCGTATTTCTTCTGGAAAGTGAAACCATTTTAGAAAAAAATGAAGCTGCAACAATTGATTGGGATGCCCTTGGAGAAGAGGAGCACCTTATCCTAGAAGCCTTGGAAAAAGGTCCCTTAACGTTTAACGATACTCGAAATATAATTGGAAAAAAAACTATTGGCAAGCACGTTGGGAATCTGCTGGCAAGCCACTATGTATTCCAACAACAATTACTCAAAGAAACCTACCGACCTAAAAAAGAAAAGCAGTTGCGATTGCACCCCAACTACATGAAAAAAGCGGCCTTAGCGATGGTATTCGAAAAATTAAAAAAAGCACCCAAACAAGAGGCTTATCTTCTAGGGTATCTTTCCGATTGTCCTAAGGGAGAATGGACGCCCACAATTCCTTCACGCATAAAATGGAAGGTAAGCGGATCCATAGTCAATCAACTTGAAAAAAAAGGAATATTTGAATTTCGAGAAATCCAAGTAGATCGCTTGGTCAGTGATCCCAACAAAGCTACTTCTTCTGACGTTTTAAGCCAAGCTCAACAGCTTGCTTTTGATGAAATTAATTCGGAATTTGAGTCCCATGAAGTAGTTTTATTAGAAGGAATTACAGGTTCAGGAAAAACGGCTCTATACAGTAAAAAAATAAAAGCTTGTTTGGAAGTGGGGCAACAAGTATTGTATTTGGTTCCAGAAATTTCATTAACCACGCAAATTGTATCTCGCCTCAAGTCAAAGTTCCCATCCCAACTAGCAGTATATCATTCGAAATTTAATCCTCAGGAAAGAGCTGAAATTTGGCAGCATGTCCTAAAAGAAGATACAAAGGCTCAACTGATCATCGGGGCTCGATCTGCCATCTTTTTACCCTTTCAAAAGCTTGGCCTAGTAGTAGTGGATGAAGAACACGAAAATTCCTACAAACAATTTGATCCTGCTCCCCGCTATCATGCTCGAGATGTAGCAATTATTATGGCCCAATTCAACAAAGCTAAAGTATTATTGGGTTCTGCCACACCCAGTTTGGAAACACGTCATCAAATTAGCAAGGGAAAATATGGCCATGTCCTTCTCCAAGAAAGATATGGGGAGGCTCAACTCCCTGCCATTGAGCTTATTGATCTCAAAGAGGCCTACAGAAAAAAACAAATGAAGGAAATGATTTCCCAAACCTTGATGGAGGCGATGGCAGCCGCCCTCGAGGCAAAGCACCAAATCATTTTATTTCACAATAGAAGGGGGTATGCATCGATATTGGAATGTATAAGTTGTGGTCATATTCCTCAGTGCACCCAATGTGATGTCACCCTCACCTATCACGAATATAATCAACGTTTGCAGTGCCATTATTGTGGTTATCACATTCCAAAACCAAACGAATGTCATGCTTGTGGGGCGCCACATCTAACAGATAAAGGTACTGGAACACAACAAATAGAGAGTGTGTTGGAAAAACTTTTTCCAGATATAGCTATCGGTCGGATGGATTGGGATAGTACCCGTGGTAAATTCGATTTTGATAAATTATTGGCGGCCTTTTCTAAGGGTACTATTCAGATTTTAATCGGTACCCAAATGGTGGTTAAAGGGCTTGACTTTGAGAATGTACAGTTGGTGGGAGTAATCAATGCCGATCAGTTAATCAATTACCCTGATTTTAGAGCTCAAGAAAGGAGTGTACAAATGTTGAGTCAAGTGGCTGGGAGAGCTGGAAGGAGCCAAAAGAGAGGGCAGGTTTTGATTCAAACATACAATCCAGACCAAGAGATTTTAAAACACGTCCAAAATCAAAGTTTAGCAACTTTTTGTACTACTGAAATGAAGGAGCGTCAACGATTGGATTACCCTCCCTTTGGCCGTTTGATTCGGATAACATTCAAGCATCGCAACCGAGAGTTGGTTGAAAACGCAGCGCAATGGTTTGCCAATGTAATTCGTCAGTCTTATGAAAAAACAGTTCTGGGGCCGGTAGCTCCTCCTGTCAGTCGCATTCAAAATCAATATCTTCAACAATTGTTGCTAAAGATGCCTACAGCCAACGACCGTAAAAATCTAAAAAAATTGATTTTAAAAACTCAAAAGAGCTTTGAAGCAATTCCTGCCTATCGAGCCACACGAATTAATATCGACGTTGACCCCTATTAATTCAATGAAAAAGTGCTTTGGAATTCGCCTTTTCTGGAACGGCTTAAGGGCAATAATTTGCCGGCTACTTCAACTTCGTTGGCAGTGTATCGATCTACCTTTTTGACATTAACAATGAATGATTTATGGGTTCGGAAGAATTGATTGGGGGGCAATCGATTCATAAATTGTTTCATTGTAGATAGTATTACGTACTTTTTCGAGGAGGTGATTATTCGAATATAATCTCCCATCGCTTCAATCCACAGGATATTTTTAATAAATATTTTTTCATTTTTTAGATTGCATCGAATTACTATTGATGGGTCTTGTGTAACTTCAACGCCCTCGAGTTCCTGATGTTTAGCTCGTATTCTATCAAAACTCAATTGGAGGCGTTCTTTCTTAAAATTAGAAGGAAGACAATCCACTAAACCCAGTTCGAACGCGATCAGGGCATCTTGATCTTGTTTTGAAATTAGGATGACTTCTACTTTATTTTTTAAACTCTTGAGAAAATCAAATCCATCATAAACAGGCAAATCTGCCTTCAAAACAATAAAATCAACCGCATTGTATGTAAGATATTCCGAAGCATCAATTGCAGAATCGAACTCTTCCTTGAGAGAAACGTTCTTAATTTTTGTTAAGAGTTGACCAATTTTGAGTCTTTCAACTGCGTTGGCTATTACGAGGATTCCTTGAAGTCGCATTCGATATTGAGGCAATAATAAGGTTAGTGTATCAAATTTATAGAAAAATGATTGAAAAAGAAAAGAAACTTTTGGTTTGAACCGACTTAAACCTTAATTTTGCCCTCCTAAAAACAAATTATGAACCATTACGAAACTGTTTTCATTTTAAATCCCGTTCTATCTGAGACCCAGATAGAGGAAGCAGTACAAAAGTATTTGGATTTCCTTACCGATAAGGGTGGATCCATCACAAGTACAGAAAATTGGGGGCTTAAAAAATTGGCCTATCCCATTCAGAACAAAAAAAGCGCCTTCTACCATTTGATAGAATTCTCTGTTGATGCAGAAGCTATCGATGCTATGGAAGTTGCTTTTAGACGAGATGAGCGCGTGATGCGCTTCTTAACAGTCAAGCTAGACAAACACGCACTAGCTTGGGCCGAAAAAAGAAGAAAAAAAATTAAAGCAGAAGCCTAGATCATGTCTAAAATAGAAGAACAACAATCCGGAAAAAAAGAAGGGGAAATAAGATACCTGACTCCACTGAATATTGATACGGCTACCAAGAAAAAGTATTGCCGTTTTAAAAGATCGGGAATCAAGTATGTCGATTATAAAGATGCTGACTTTTTGTTGAGTTTTGTCAACGAACAAGGGAAGATTCTACCCAGACGGCTCACAGGAACCTCTCTTAAGTATCAACGTAAAGTATCTGTAGCTGTAAAGCGAGCGCGTCACTTAGCGCTTATGCCTTATGTTGCAGACATGCTCAAATAATTTATCCTTATGGAATTAATACTCAAACAAGACGTTGAAAACCTAGGGTTTAAAGACGATGTAGTAACGGTAAAAAATGGATACGGGCGTAACTTTCTCATCCCAGAAGGTAAAGCAGTCCTGGCTACCAGCTCTGCCAAAAAAGTTTTGATGGAGAACTTAAAGCAACGGGCTTTCAAGGAGAAAAAAATTATTGACGACGCTACTGCCTTGGGCGACAAGCTAACTGCACTCGATATTAAAATTGCTTCGAAAGTAGGCTCAGGCGATAAGCTCTTTGGCTCGGTGACCTCAAACGATCTTGCTTCTGCTCTGGAAGCTGAAGGACACGCCATTGAAAAAAATCGCATTGCTCTTCCTGGAAAAATCATCAAACGGTTAGGTAAATATGAAGCTTCCGTTCGACTTCATCGAGAAGTATCCGTTCAGGTTCCCTTTGAGATTAAAGCTGAGAAAAAAGCCTAACATAAAATATATAAATTATATCCTCACTTAGGTGGGGATTTTTTTTACACTGCTGTGAAATTTTGCCGACTTACCCGAGAACAATTTGAAGCCCTTCATCGTGAGTTCGCACAGTTTTTAGCTTCTCAATCCATTGACCAATCTCAATGGGAGAAAACGAAAGATGAACAACCCTCCCTAGTGGAGGAAGAACTGGATTTGTTCAGTGATCTGATATGGGAAAAAACCCTGAAAAAACTAAGATATCTAGAAAATACAAGCGCTTCAAAAGTATTTCTGTTTTCAATAGAAGAGAATGAAATGTTTCTCCGGATACTCAGTTGTTCAAATCCCAGTATCGATTTAGCCACAATAAAAGGATGGCAATGGGCCATGGAACATATTGGAAATACGGCCATTGAACTGATGGCTTCTAAAAAAAAAATTGGCCCCGACCGGGAGAAAGAACTCTTTGAACTCATTCAGCAAGGATGTGTACTTTCTGAAGGGGAACGTTATCGCCAGTTGGAATCCTTTTTCAAAACCACAAAAAAGTAGGATATTTGCTCAAAGTCTTTGTCTTTGAAACCATCCATCCCAAAAGGAACACGTGATTTTACACCACAACAGGTGGCTCAACGTAACTATTTAAAATCGGTCCTAACGGATTCTTTTCAGCGTTTTGGATTTCAGCCTATAGAAACACCTTCTTTTGAAAAGCGAGAAACGCTTATGGGAAAGTATGGAGAGGAAGGCGACCGCTTAATCTTTAAAATACTTAGTTCAGGTGAAAAAGTAAAAAAAGCCAATCTTACAGCCTTAAAATCGGGGGATTTGGCTCAATTTTCTAATTCCCTTAGTGAAAAAGCACTACGCTATGACCTTACCGTTCCATTCGCTCGATTTGTTGCGCAACATCAGAATGAATTGGTGTTTCCCTTTCGTCGTTATCAAATCCAAAATGTTTGGCGAGCAGACCGTCCCCAGCACGGCCGTTTTCAAGAATTTACCCAATGTGACGCAGATATTGTTGGAGAAAAATCGCTCTACCAAGAAATTGAAATGCTACAGCTCTATGATAACGTGTTTACCAAACTGGGATTGGAAGGGATAACCCTTAAAATCAATAATAGAAAAATTTTAGCGGGAATGGCCGATTTGCTTGGGGCATCGAAACAATTGATTCCTTTTACCACGAGTTTGGATAAATTGGATAAAATAGGACGAGAAGGTGTAGAAAAAGAATTGGTTGAAAAAGGATTCGATTCTACGGCGATGAAGACCCTTTCGCCTTTTTTCGAAATTCGGGGTACCGCCTCTGAAAAGCTAGAAAGGCTCCAAGAAATACTCAGATCTAGTCCGCAAGGACTTGAGGGGGTAGAAGAACTTCAATTTATTGTAAAGCAAATCGAATCGCTGTCATTTAATAATACGATAGACTTGGAAGTCACCCTTGCCAGAGGGTTGAATTACTATACGGGGCTAATTGTTGAAGTTGCTCCCCCCACAGGTGTAAAAATGGGTTCTATCGGGGGGGGAGGACGCTATGATGATTTGACAGGTAGTTTTGGTTTAAAAGACAAAAGCGGTATTGGAATCTCTTTTGGTTTTGACCGGATTGGCCTAGTTCTTGAAGAATTGAATCTGTATCCCAAAACACTAGGTGTTGAAACACAAGTTTTGTTGACACAATTCGAAGAAAAGGCAATCCCATGGAACCTTTCACTTTTGAAAAAGCTACGAGCGGCGGGTATAGCTTCTGAATTTTATCCCAGCCCGGCAAAATTCAAAAAACAACTGAGTTATGCCAATCAAAAAAATATTCCATGGGTAGTTATTTGTGCGCAAAAAGAGTGGAATCAGGAAGTGTTTCTGCTAAAAAATATGACTTCTGGCCAAGAAACTAGTCATCCATTGGAAAAAGACTTCTCCATAATTCAGAATCTCTTACAAAAGTAAGGCTATAAAACGAATGTTGTTTCCTAATTTTACAGTCTATGATTAAGACAGATATTCTCATCATTGGTGCGGGTCCTGTGGGACTATTCACTGTATTTGAAGCCGGATTGATGAAACTGAAATGCCATTTGATTGATGCCCTTCCAGAGGCAGGGGGGCAATTGATAGAGATCTACCCCAAAAAACCCATTTACGATATTCCAGGTTATCCCTCGGTGATGGCAGGAGAATTGGTGGATAAGCTCCTTTCACAAGCGGCTCCTTTCAAGCCAGGATATACTCTAGGGGATCGGGCCGAAACCATTGTGCAACAAGAAGGATCTTTTTTAGTGACCACTCAATCGGGAGTGAAGCACCTAGCCCCTGTGGTTATCATTGCTGGTGGACTGGGAAGTTTTGAACCACGTAAACCGCAGATTAATCAGTTAGCAAATTATGAGAAAAAGGGCATGCACTATATGGTCAAAAACCCTGATGATTTTAATGGTAAAAAAATAGTCATTTCAGGTGGAGGGGATTCAGCACTGGATTGGGCAATTTATTTTGCTAAAAAGAGTGGACCCGTAGTTACTTTAGTTCATCGAAGCGATCAATTTCGCGCTCACAAAGATTCGGTTACTCAGGCCTACGATCTCGAAGCAAAGGGGAAGATGAAAATATTTACACATGCAGAGGTAGTTGCTCTTCAAGGGGCAACAAAATTGACCACAGCAATTCTCCGTACAAAAGAGGGAGCAGAACAGCCTCTTTCAATAGATTGCTGGTTGCCTTTATTTGGATTGTCGCCCAAGCTTGGCCCAATGGCCAATTGGGGTTTGGAAATTGAAAAAAATGCCATTGTTGTTGACAATACGCTTGATTATCAAACCAATAGACCAGGTATTTTTGCCGTAGGGGATGTCAATACTTATCCGGGCAAACTCAAATTAATTCTCTGTGGTTTTCATGAAGCGACCCTTGCCGTCCAATCTGCCTATAAAATAATCCATCCCGACAAACGATTTACCCTCAAGTATACTACAGTGCAGGGCATTCAAGGATTTTAGTCCATAATCGGGACTGCATCGTATACTACTACCTTTTTCCATAAATGTTGGGCCTCATCTATAAAGCGAAGATGGGTAGGATCGGTTTGATAAGCCGCCTCCGCTTCACGACTCTCAAAGGTCATAATATAGGCGTAAGTATAACTATTGTCTACTACTTCTCTGAGTTCCGTTCTAGCTGGTTTGCCCAAATAGGAACGTAAACCTTGGGGATTGGTAATAATCAATTTTTGTATGGCAGCTTCGAAAGCCGCTTGATCCGTTGTTGAATTTGGGTTTTCAAGCCAGAAATAAACAGAATGGAGAAGGGGTGCCTCGATGGACTCTTTTTGAGCATAATTGGACACTGCAGTAAGCAATAGGATTAGGAAAGTTAATTTTTTCATGAAAATGATTTTAATTAAAGTACAACTTTATATAGAAACCGTTTTATTTTTTACCTTTTGGTGGATTACAATTGATTTTATATGAAATATTTTTTTCCCTGGTTTTTGATGTTTTTACTACTAGCCTGTACCCCTCCTTTGGCTACAGATTATAATAATTTTCCTTTTCTTGAAATGGATATTGAGCATTTACAAGAAGGTTATACCCAAGGAGATTTTACCATAGCAGAGGTCACACAAGCCTATTTGGATCGTATTGTTGCTATTGACGAGAAGGGCCCAGTGCTTAATTCTTTTATTGCAATTAATCCCGAAGCAATTCGTATTGCCCAATCACTAGATAAAGAACGTGCCAATGGAAATTTTCGTGGCCCTTTGCATGGAATCCCCATTGTACTTAAAGATAATATCGATACTCACGATGCAATGTCCACCACAGCTGGTTCTCGCGCCTTAAAAGGATCAAAACCCTTACAGGATAGTGAAGTAACAAAGCATCTCAGAGAAGCAGGTGCTGTCATCCTTGGAAAAGTTAATTTAAGTGAATGGGCCAATTTTCGTGGTGAAAGTTCTTCCAGCGGATGGAGCGGTCTGAATGGGCAAACCAAAAACCCCTACATCCTTACCCGAAATCCTTGTGGTTCCAGCTCAGGTTCCGGAGTGGCTGTTTCGGCTAATCTGACCGTTTTGGCTATTGGCACGGAAACGAATGGTTCGATTGTTTGTCCCTCAAATGCATCTGGAATTGTAGGGATTAAACCTACAGTAGGATTGATTAGTCGAAGGGGAATCATTCCCATATCCTACACTCAAGATACGGCTGGTCCTATGGCAAGAACCGTTCGTGATGCGGTTACTACATTGGGTGTCCTTACAGGGGAAGATCCGAAGGACTCAAAGACCTCAGCTAGCACTTCTCACGCTTTAAATGACTATACCCCTTATCTTAAAAAAGACGGCTTACAGGACAAAAGGATTGGACTATATACCCAGCCATTACATATCAACGAGAGGGTTGATGCGCTGGTATATAAAGCAGTCTCTGTTCTTGAAAAAAATGGGGCCACAGTCATTCCTATAGATCAAATCAATTCGCCTAAGACCAGAGACCATTCTTTACAGGTTATGATTCATGAGTATAAAGATGGGTTGAACGACTATTTTACTTCCTTAGGGGAAGAAAGTCCCATTAAGAGTTTGGAAGAATTGATTGAGTTTAATAAACAAGATGCTGTTGAATTAAAATACTATAACCAAACCTATCTTGAACAAGCCCAGCAAAGTGAGGGCATGAATAGTGAGGTTTACAAAGAAGCTTTAGAAAACTTAAAACGATTGAGCCAGCAAGAAGGAATAGATCGGGTGATGGATGAAAACAACTTGGATTTAATTATTGCACCTACAGGGAGTCCCGCATGGACCACGGACTGGATCAACGGAGACAATTATCATATAGGGAGTTCATCGCCCTCCGCTTGGGCAGGGTATCCCATTATCAGTGTTCCCATGGGAGAAATCCACGGTTTGCCTGTTGGCTTGTCTTTTTTTGGGAAAGCATGGTCTGAGCCGGTATTGATCGAAGCAGCTTATGCCTTTGAGCAAAAAACTCAAGCACGAATAATTCCTAATTTCTTTAAAACAGATGCAGAAGTAAAGTAAAATCTAGTCTTCTCCTTTCGAAGGATCACGTCCCATAAGACGCTCCATCCAGTCTGGAATATAGTTTTTATTGACGTCTTCTTCCATTCCTGTAGTAGTTGAAATAACAGCATAGAGAATTACCCCACCCACCAAAGTCACTGCGCCTATAATTACAATTACAATCTCATTCATATTTAATTGGTTTATAAGCAGTAAGTTATAAAAAAAATTGATTAATGAGACACAAAATTTCAATAGAACTGGACCCTATTGGAAGAGAAATGATTTAAGAGACTGCCTAAATAGAACTAAGGATACTGGTAAAACTGCTATCTATGTACTCGTTGTTTACTTTTTTGGAAATACCCCCTGATTACCAGGGGGTTATCCAGTCAAGCGGAGAAAGAGGGATTCGAACCCCCGGAGGTGTGACCCTCAACAGTTTTCAAGACTGCCGCATTCGACCACTCTGCCATTTCTCCTTAGCGAAGGCAAATATACATTCCTTTTTCTGGATTTAAAAACCAATCTTTTATGGCCAGATTGCCCAAGGGTTTGGGAACTGCCTATCTTTGTCTAGTGCAAAATCTAACAGAAATTGGCTTGTTAATTGGGGTGGGCTTCCTAGCGGGAATTATCAACACCTTAGCCGGGGGAGGTTCCTTAATCACTCTTCCAATACTTATTTTTCTAGGTTTGCCGCCCGCTGTTGCCAACGGCACCAATCGCATTGCTATTGTGATCCAATCCTTATTTGGTAGTATGGGCTATCGAAGCAAAGGGTTTGTGCCCAATCAATTTACGTTATACTTAGGCGTATCGGCTTCTTTAGGAGCCTTATTAGGTGCCCGAATAGCAATTGATATTGAAGGGGTTTTGTTCAATAAAATATTAGCCATTATTATGCTGGTGGTGGTTGCTTTGATTGTTGTGAGTCCCAAACAAAAAAAAGGTACTTTTCAGCAGCGATTGCAGGGCAAGTATTTCTTTGGGGCTTTGATAGGATTTTTTATCATTGGAATCTATGGTGGATTTATCAATGCAGGTATTGGCTTTGTGATCATGTTATTTTTGACACAAATCAACCATTTAGACCTTATCTCCACCAATGCCACCAAGGTGACCGTGGTATGCATTTATAGTTTTTTTGCCTTGGGAACTTTTGCATGGAACGGTATGGTTGACTGGATGATGGGACTTTGGATGGCTTTAGGGACTTCGTTTGGAGCTTGGTTCACCAGTCGGTGGTCGGTTAAGAAAGGAGAAAAAGTAGTAAAAATAGCCTTTCTCGTTATGGTGAGTGCCATGTCGGTGAAGTTATGGTTTTTCAGTTAATAATTCACATAGCTACTGATTTCCAATCCATAACCAGTCAATCCAATCCTTGGCTTTTGGCTAGAATTGGTCATAACTTTCAGCTTATTGATATTGAGATCGTGGAGAATTTGAGCACCGATTCCAAAATCGCGCTCGTCCATAGGAAGGGGTGGGGTCTTATCCAACACACCTTTTTTCTGTATGTGGGTCAATTGTTCCAATCGCAAAAGTAAATTTTCCGAAGCTTGGTGGTGCTGAATGAACAAGATGGCCCCTTTTCCTTCCTTGTTAATGACTCGGAAAATGTCTTCCAGCCTTCGATCGATTCCAGTGGTGAGCAAGCCCAAGATATCATCGCTGATGCGCGTGGAATTAATACGGGTAAGGATAGGCTCTCCTACAGACCATTCCCCCGTTGTCAAGGCAATATGAATCTGTTGGGTAGTAGTCTGTTCGT
>CEOK01199354.1_pt1 | contig 17711 bp, 15 predicted proteins | sample 427001 | NCBI WGS metagenome assembly CEOK01 (sample SAMEA2591108, study PRJEB7988) | marine metagenome | isolation source: saline water (ENVO:00002010), including | reverse complement strand
TCAACAGGAATCGCATATCATGGAGGATTTAATTGCGAAGTTAAAATAAATGGATGTAAATTGTTAAAGTGTTTAAAATATAAACTTTGATTCTTTTATGCTAAAAACACAATTTACATCTTTATTAGAAGCAGGGGTTGATGAAGCTGGCAGAGGTTGCTTAGCTGGTCCTGTAACTGCAGCAGTGGTGATTTTACCTAAAGGAATAACATTGCCTCAAATAAATGATTCAAAAATTTTAACTGAAAAAAAGCGTTACAATTTGAGGTCACTGATTGAAAAATGTGCAATTGACTTTCAAGTAGCTCATGTTTTTCAGGATGAAATTGATAAAATAAATATTTTAAACTCAACAATTAAGGCAATGCACTTGGCAATAAAAAAATTGAAAGAAACCCCTCAATACATTATTGTTGACGGAAATAAATTTTATCCCTACAAGGACGTCCCATACAAATGCATCGTTAAAGGTGATGGAAAATATCAAAATATTGCTGCAGCATCCATTCTAGCTAAAACATATAGGGATGATTACATGAGAAAAATAGAGTATGAATTTCCTGAATATGGGTGGAATAAAAATAAAGGATATCCAACAGTTACTCATAGAAAAGCAATTGAAAAGTTTGGGATTACAGAACACCACAGAAATTCATTTAAGCTTCTAAATTGAAAAATAATATTAAAACTTAACGTTTTTTTAATTTTTCAGAATGGTTGAAAATATTTTAGAAAAAATAAAAATCGATAATAAGTAGTTTTTAACTTTATCTCCTATGAGATTTAATTTTTTAATTGTTATAATTATCTTGATATCGAGTTGCAGAAATGAGATAAAAGAAACTACAAGTCCGCTTGATTTTGTGCCCCAGAATAGCATTGGAGTAATCCAGGTAAATGATCCCTTAATGCTGGATAACTCCCTCAAAAAGCTTTCTTTTATTGTTGAGCTTTCAAAACTTGATTCCAATATCTATGAAAATATTAAAGCCGTTATTCCAGAGAAAAAAAGTGCAAATTCAATTTTAATTTTAACTCCTCAGGGTAAAAGGGATATTGCCATCTCGTATGTTTGTAAATCTAACAAATCAGATACAAGCAAATTAGATATTTTAGAAAGTTTTGTTTACAACTCTGTGCCAGTCTATATTAGTGAAAAAGGGGAGAGGGAAATTTATTGGACGAAAATAGAAGAGATACAAGTCATAAGTAGCTCCCAACTAGTTTTAGAAAATTGTATAAGAAATATTCAAAACAAACAAAAAGGAATTCAGGATGATAAATTCTATAGACTTGCTGAGCTTAAAAATCCTGATGCCATTTTATCAATTTTTCTTCACAAGGATATTAGAGAAGTATTGAATAAACTTTTCACTAAAACCAAATATTTTCCTTATTTAGGAAATTCTTGGTTTTCGTTTGATTTCAACACTAAAAAAGATCCCTTTACTCTTGACGGGATCAGTTTTATAAATGACTCAATCCCAGATAGATTAAATTTATATAAGAATTTAAGCGCGCAGCCCTTAATTAGTCATCAATTTATTCCAAGAAATTTTGACAACTATTTTGCATTATCCATAAGCGATTATAAAACTCTGGAAGAAAACTTCAAAGAATTTGTTCGCCATAAAAATATTGCATTTAAAAAAATTGATTTTGATCCATTGAGTAATGTTAATGAAATTGCATTTATCAATAACAAATCAAATCAAGCCATTTACTTAAGTTTAAAAAACTCCGATATAGTCGAAACAGATTTATTCTCTGAAAATAATATTAACGATACTTACAGAGGGATTGAAATTATAAAACATGATTTACCGGAAGATTTTTACGGTTTTTTAAAAATTCTTGGTTTAAATAATTTTCCAAAATATTCAGCAAAAATCAAAGAAACCTTAATTTACACTAAGGAAAAATCATACTTAAAACAATTAATTAGTATTTATTTAGATGGAAACACACTAAGTAATGATATAAACTTTAAGAATCTCCAAGAAGATTTGGCCGACAATAGCACTTTTATTTGGGTTGGAGATTCTAATAATCTTAAAGAATCTTGGAAAAAAGAAAATAAAAAAAATATTAAAAAATGGAATAATGTTAAGTTAAATTCTTACCCACTAATTGCATTTCAAGGTATATCAGAAGATAATTTTATTCAAAGTCGTTTCACAGCCCAAAAAAATAACCCAAATCAACCCAAAAATAGCGTGACTGATCAATTCAGATTTAACTTAGATGCTCCATTAGCAACAAGCCCAAAATGGATAAGGAATCATAGAAATAAAACAATGGATATTGTGGTACAAGATGAAAATAACGTTCTGTATCTATTTTCTAATACAGGTGACCTTTTCTGGAAAAAACAACTTTCTGGTCCTGTAATTGGAGATATTGAGCAGGTTGATCTTTACAAAAATAGAAGACTTCAAATGGCATTTCGTACACCAGATAGGTTTATTATTTTAGATCGAAATGGTAAAATAGTCTCTCCATTTAACTTTAAATTACCTAGTGATATGCCGCAGTATTTGTCAATTTTTGATTACGATGGCAATAGAAATTATCGTTTTCTTTTAAATCATGGTAAAAAAATTGAAATGTTTGATAATAAAGGTAAAAGAGTCCGTGGATTTAAACTTAGTTCTTTACAGGAACCTCTTTTAAATCCTCCGAAACATATCCGATTTGGAAATAAAGATTATATAATTTTACAGAGTTTAGAAGGCAAAGTAAAAATTATAGATAGGCAAGGAAAGGACAGGATAACCTTGAAAAATAATCTTGAAACTTCACCAAATCCTGTTTTTGCTTACAGAAATACTTTTTCAACTACAGATAAAATTGGATTCTTGGTTCAAATTGATAAAAATGGGAATCTAAATAGAAGTGATCTTGGGCTTAAAATCGGACACAAAATTGATATGACAAAAAAATCACTAGTAACATTATCAGAAAATAAACTTGTCATTAAAGGGATTCCAATTATTCTACCATTTGGAAATTATAGTAGCCCTAAAATACATTACCTAAATAACACTATATATGTAACTCTTACAGAGTACGAAACAAAAAAAGTTTTTGCGTTTTATAGTAATGGCGATTCAGTAGGAGGCTTCCCCGTATATGGAACTTCTGTTGTGGATCTTTCTAATGCAGATAATGACAAAGCTTTGGAAATGATAGTTCAATCAGACGAAGATGAGCTTACAATTTATCAAATAAATTAAAAATCTATCTGCTAAAATTTGCTTCAAATAAATATTCAAAGTGTTTGGTCAATTTTTCTTTAACTTCATTAAAAGGGATTGTTTTTCCTAATTCATTTTCCATTGAGGTTACCCCCTTTCCTTTTATGCCACACGGAATTATATAATCAAAATAACTTAAATCTGTATTTACGTTTAAAGCAAAACCATGCATTGTCACCCACCTACTAGCTTTAACACCCATTGCACAAATTTTTCTTGCAAAAGGAGTCCCAACATCCAGCCAAACTCCAGTTTCACCTTGACTTCTTTGGCAATTTAAATTATATTCTTTTAGTGTTAAAATAACTAATTCTTCTAAAAACCTGAGATACTTATGAATATCAGTGAAAAAATTATCGAGGTCTAAAATAGGGTAACCTACAATTTGTCCCGGGCCATGAAAAGTAATATCACCACCTCTATTTGTTTGATAGTAGTCAATTTCTTTTTCTACTAGTTCATTTTTATTCAATAAAAGATTTTTCCCTTTTCCGCTTTTACCTATCGTTATTACGGGTTTGTGCTCTACCCACAACATAAAATTCTGAGTGCTAATTTTATTTTCACTATTTCGATTTGACCTCTTTGTTTCAATAATTTTATTAAAATAGTTTTCTTGAATTAAAAGTGCGTCAATGAAGGATTTATTTCCTAATTCTACCACTTTGATATTTTTATTTTTTTTTAGCATTCGAATTATGTTTTAATACGAATCGACCAGGGTTATTTAATATAACTAATGCTGCAATTACTCCAGGGACCCATCCACAGAGAGTTAAAATAAAAACTATTAAAACTGAGCCACAACCTTGGTCAATTACGGCAAAAGGTGGAAAAAAAATGGACAATAAGACCCTGAAAAAACTCATTATTAAATTTAGCCTCAAAGATATAAAATTTGATTCCTTAGATTTTTATAGTCTCCTTATCTTTGCATCAAATAAAATCTTATGGCAAAGCTGTCCGAACAAGAAATTATTCGCCGGGAAAAATTAGAAGAGTTAAAAGAGCTTGGTATCAATCCCTATCCAGCATCGCAATTTGATGTCACCTTTTATGCATCATATCTGCCAAAACTATACAAGGATGGAAAAAATGTAATAGTTGCTGGACGTCTCATGTCAAGAAGGATACAAGGTAGCGCAAGTTTTGCAGAAGTTCTTGATAGTACAGGACGTATTCAGGTTTATTTTAATCGAGATGTAATTTGTCCAGGAGAAAACAAATCTATGTATAATGATGTCTTCAAAAAGCTACTTGATATTGGTGATATAGTAGGTTTAGAAGGGAAATTATTTACAACAAAAGTCGGTCAACAAACAGTCAATGTAAAAAATTTCAAAATACTAAATAAATCTCTTCGCCCTTTACCCCTTCCTAAAACAGACTCAGAAGGAAATATCTATGATGCATTTAATGATCCTGAATTAAGATATCGCCAGCGTTATGTTGACCTAATTGTGAATCCTAACGTAAAAGAGACTTTTATAAAACGTTCAAAAATAACAACTACTATTCGTGATTTTCTAACTGAAAAGGGTTATTTGGAAGTAGAAACCCCAATACTTCAACCTATTCCAGGAGGAGCAGCTGCAAGACCTTTTGTAACCCATCATAATGCCCACAACACAAAACTGTATTTGAGAATTGCTAACGAGCTTTACTTAAAACGACTTATAGTAGGGGGATTCGAAGGGGTTTTCGAATTTGCAAAAGATTTTCGAAATGAAGGAATGGATAGAACTCATAACCCTGAATTTACTGTAATGGAACTATACGTCGCATACAAGGATTATTTCTGGATGATGGAAACCACTGAAAATTTATTAGAAAGCATTTCATATGCAATTCATAAAAAAACAGAAATTAGTTTTGGAGACCAAAAAATTAACTTTAAAGCTCCTTATCCTAGAGTTCCAATTTTTGAAGCTATCAAAAAATATACCGGAATTGATATTTCACAAATGGATGAAAAAGAATTGCGTAAGACCGCAGCAAAACTAAATGTTGAAGTTGACGAGACTATGGGTGAAGGTAAGCTTATTGAAGAAATATTCGGTGAAAAATGTGAAAGCCATTTCGTGCAACCAACATTTATTATAGATTATCCAAAATCTATGAGTCCACTTACCAAGGAACACAGAACGAATAAAAATCTTACAGAACGATTTGAGTTGTTAGTTGATGGCAAGGAATTAGCAAACGCATATTCTGAATTAAATGACCCCATTGATCAAAAAAACCGTTTTGAATCGCAATTAGCCCTGAGTGAAAAAGGTGATGATGAGGCTATGTTTATAGATCAAGATTTTCTACGTGCATTAGAATACGGAATGCCTCCCACATCCGGTATTGGGATTGGAATAGATCGTTTGGTAATGCTTATGACAAATAATACTTCTATCCAGGAGGTTTTGTTTTTCCCTCAAATGAAAGCTGAACAAGAAATTTTAGAACTCACTGAAAATGAAAAAAATGTATTGAAGTTTATATCCCGTAAAACCCCAGCAATTCTGCAAGAAATTAAGAAGGAGGCTAATTTGAGTAACAAAAAATGGGATAAGACAATTAAAGGATTAAGTCAAAAAAAAATTGTTAAGGTTGAAAAGGTTGGTAAAGAATTGATAATTCAAGTAATCAAACAAACAAACTAAAATGATATTTCAATATTAAAAACTACTTAATACTTTTTGAAAAGCTTCAATAGTTTTATTTATATCATTAAAAGTTAAAGCATCGTTTAAAAAGTAACTTTCGAATGCACTTGGAGGTAAATAAATACCTTCCCTTAACATGCCATGAAAATAGGTTTTGAACAGATTATTATTTGCTAACTCAGCGGTCTTAAAATCAACAACTGGCTTCTCTGTAAAATGAAGAGAAAACATTGACCCTATTCGATTTATTTGATAGGGTAAGCCTTTTTTATTAAGAACCTCCGTAAATCCTAATTCTAAATTTTCTGTTTTCTTTTCAAGACGGAGATAAATTTCTTGATCAGAATCTAATGCTTGAAGGGTTGCAAGACCTGCTGCCATTGCAATAGGATTTCCACTAAGTGTTCCAGCCTGGTAAACTTGGCCTTCTGGTGCAAGTTCTCTCATTATTTCATTTTTAGCAGCAAAAGCACCTACAGGTAAACCGCCTCCAAGGACCTTTCCATAGGTCACAATATCAGAAGTAACTCCCAATATTTCTTGGGCTCCTCCTTTTGCTAAACGAAACCCTGTCATAACTTCATCAAAGATTAGTAGGCTATCAAATTTATCACATATATTTCTCAATCCTTCCAAGAAACCATTTTTTGGAGTAATGCATCCCATATTTCCGGCTACAGGCTCGACAATTACGGCTGCAATTTCTTCAGGATATTCATCAAAAATTTTTTTAACTTCTTCTAGATTATTATAATCTGCTAAAAGTGTGTCTTCAGCTGTACCCTTTGTCACGCCCGGACTGCTTGGACTTCCAAAAGTAACTGCTCCACTTCCGGCTTGGATAAGAAAAGCATCAGAGTGCCCGTGGTAACATCCTCTAAACTTTATTATTTTTTCTCGACTTGTGAACCCTCTTGCCAAACGAATTGCACTCATACATGCTTCAGTCCCAGAATTTACAAACCGAATTTTATCCTTGTTTTCAACCATTTCTAATGCAAGTCTGGCTATCTCTGTTTCCAAAGCAGTTGGTATTCCAAAAGAAGTTCCCTTTTCAGCTCTAATTTTTATAGCTTTTAAAACAGGATCATAAGCATGACCTAAAATCATTGGGCCCCAACTGGAAATATAATCTAGAAAAGTATTACCATCTTTATCATAAAGCAATGCACCTTTCGCTTTTTCAACAAAAATAGGGGTGCCACCTACGGACTTAAATGCTCTAACTGGAGAGTTTACTCCACCTGCAATTACTTTTTGAGCCTCCTTAAATAAAACACTACTTCTTTGATATCGCATTGCTAATTTTTAATTGGTATTTTCAACTCTTGGTCGAGAAAAATTATCTGATCTTTTATTCGATTAACTCTAACCAAATTATCTAAAGAAACCCCATATTGCTTAGAAATTGAATATAATGTATCCCCTTTTTTCACTATATGAATAAAATTATGCATTTGTTTACTAACAGAATAGTTTTCTGTATTGTTATTAGCCATCTTGGAGTCAAATCTTGTGAGTTCAAATCTTTCAATCAAACTGATCAATTTTTCTGCATAATTCGGATCTGTTGCATAACCAGCATTCTTAAGACCTTCAGCCCAACCTTTATAATTACTTGATTTTATTTTGAATAGATGAGAATAACGTATACGGTTTTTTAAAAAAAGAGAATGGTCTCGATAAGAAGCAGCAGCATTTTTGTATAATCTAAAGCATTCGCCTTTTTTATCATCGTCGTGGTAAATTTGCTTCCCTTTCCATTCTTCATGACATTTGATCCCAAAATGATTATTCCCTTCTTTAGCCAGTCGTCCATGTCCCATTCCTGACTCTAAAATACCTTGTGCGAGGGTAATACTTGCAGGTATCTTGTGAGCTCTCATTTCATCTTTTGCAATTGAACTATATTGTGTAATGTAAAGTTGAATTTTTTCTTTATTGCTTAAGATTTTAATCGGGTTTGACATTTTTTTTTCAGAATGTACCTTTTCTTTTTTGGGATTATCCAAAATATTTTTATTCAAATTCATTTTCCTTGAAGTTCCGCAAGAAATCAAAATACTCAAAACCATTACTAAAAAAGGTGCTCTGAATACAAAAGTGTTTGTGATTTTTTTTTCTTCAATTTTTGGTTTATACCAGAGACTCCTTGGAGACCTCCAGTATGAATTGCTAAAATTTTTTTCCCCCATCTCCATTGATTATTTTTAATCAGTTCAAAAATAGCAAAAAGCATCTTGCCTGTATAAATCGGATCCAACGGAATTTGATATTTTTGATAAAACGAATTAATAAAATTTATAAGTATTGGAGTGGTCTTTGCAAAACCTCCGAATGTAAAATCTGAATTTATTTCCCAATTTTTCTTATGAGTATATGATGAAATAACTCCATTTATTGAAGGGTTCTTTAAGGCATTAAATCCTAAAATTTTTTGATTTTTTGAAGAAGATTTAATTAATCCTGCAATTGTCCCTCCGGAGCCAACACTGGAACAGATGACATCAAATTTTAAATCTTTAACGGTAAGTATTTCTGAGCATCCTTTAATACCTAAAATTTCAGAACCTCCTTCGGGAATCAGTCTAAATTTAGGAAACTGCTTTAATACTTGAATTACATCAAAAGAAGATTCTTTTTTTGAATAAGCTTTTCTAGAAATACAAACTAATTCCATATTCCGGGAATTACAATAGGATAAGGTTCTGCTATTTGCTATTTTGTTTTGCCATTCTTCTCCACGCACAAACCCAACCGTTTTTAAGCCTAATTCTTCCCCTAAAGCTGCGGTTGCAGATAGATGGTTTGAAAATGCACCTCCAAAAGTTACTACGACTGGAATTTTTTGAGAAACGATTTCCCGAAAAATATATTTTAATTTTCTAAACTTATTACCAGATACAGAAGGATGCAACAAGTCTTCCCTTTTTATAAATAGACTATAATCATTTATAACTTCTAATTGCTGATTTGGTATTTCTTTATTTTGTTTAAAAAAATTCATTTTAAAATTAGATATCTCTACAAAAAAAAGATTTTTTTCGGCACCATTTTTGATTTAATTTTATAAAAATTTGTTTGATGAAAAAATTCCTCTCGTTTTTGTTGGCTTTAACTTTAAGTAATTGTTCTTCTATAAGGGTATACTCTGATTTTGATAATGGTATTGATTTTTCAAACTACAAAACGTTCGCCTATTTTAAACCTGAAATTGATAAAGTTGATATTTCAGATCTGGATAAAAGAAGAATTCTCAGGGCTCTTGATAAAGAAATGAACCTAAAAGGTTTATCAAAATCTGAAACTCCTGACCTTCTAATTGGCTTTACTACAAAATCCAAGGACAAAATTTATGTAAATAATTTTAATAATTTCGGTTGGGGTTGGGGCTGGGGTTGGGGCTTTAACCCCTGGTTTTTGGGTTCTCCTGGATTTAATACAGTTAGTACTAAAACAGAAGGCACTCTTTATGTTAACATAATTGATGCTACAACAAAACAACTCGTTTGGCAAGGTAAAGGAAGAGGTGGGATTGATGAAAATACAAAAAATAGAGATGAGCGAATATCTTTATTTGTAAAAGAAATAGTTGAAAACTATCCCCCAGAAATTAATTAATTATCTGAAAACAAAATCTTCTTTGCTTCATCTAAAGCTAAATTTATACCTTCAATTTTCTTTCCTCCTGCAGTTGCATAAAACGATTGACCACCGCCTCCTCCGTCTATATATTGGCCTAAGTGTTTTATTATTTGGGATGCGTCCCTACCATCTTCATTAACTAATTGTTTTGATATATAACAACTAATCAATGGTTTTCCTGTTTTACGAGAACCAAATACTAGTATAATTTTATTAAATTCTTTACCTATCTCAAAGCTTAAATCCTTCATGCCTTGAGCATCTATTTCAATTTCTTTTGCTAAAAAATTAACCCCAGAAATAATTTTAATTTCTTTTAATAATTCACTTTTTAGAGTTTTTGATTTTAATTTTGAAAGTGCAGAAATTTCTTTTTTAAGAAATATATTTTCAGATTGTAGATTTAGAATTGCTTTTACAGGATCTTGCGATTGCTTTAAAAGTTGATTTATATTTTTTAAAATTATTGTTTGATTTTCAAAGTAATTTTTGACTGCACTGCCTGTAACTGCCTCTATTCTTCTAACTCCAGATGCCACCGCACTTTCGGAAATAATTTTAAAATACCAAATATCCGAAGTGTTTTTTACATGCGTTCCTCCACATAATTCAATTGATTTACCAAACCTAATTGTCCGGACATTTTTACCATACTTTTCTCCGAAAAGTGCAATCGCACCTTCTTCTAATGCCTTATCATGTGGTATTTCTCTTTTTTCTTCAAGAGGAATTTTTTCCAAAATTCTTTCATTAACAAATTTTTCCACATTTTTAAGCTGTTCATTTTTCAACTTTGAAAAATGTGAAAAATCAAAGCGAAACATTTTAGAATTAACCATTGATCCTTTTTGCTGGACATGATTACCTAAAACAAATCTTAATGCTTGATGGACTAGATGAGTTGCTGTATGATTAGATGATGTGTTAAGGCGTAGTTCAGGGTTTACAAATACTTTAAATGAGATGTCCATTTTTTTTGGAAGACTTTTACAGTGGTGAATTACAAGATTATTTTCTTTTTTTGTATCCGTAATATTTAAAATTTCTCCATTTTCTAATTCCAGATATCCTTGATCTCCAACTTGACCGCCACCCTCTGGATAAAACGGTGTTTTATCAAAGGTTAGCTGATAGAAATCCCCGTCTTTATTGGTGTTCATTTTTCTGTAACGTGTAATTAGTATGTTTGACTCTAATGTATCATATCCAACAAATTCTTCTTTTTTAGATTCTTTGATAACAATCCAATCTCCAACCTTTGATAAGGTCGCGCCGCGTGATCTTGACTTTTGTTTTCCCATAGCTTTTTCGAATCCCTCTTTATCAATCTCCAAACCTCTTTCGTTGGCAATTAGTGTTGTCAGATCAAATGGAAAGCCAAATGTGTCATAAAGTTCAAATACCTTATCTCCTGGAATTTTTTTAGCTTTTAAATTTTTTATCACATCCTCTAAAAGAACAAGACCTTGGTCAAGCGTTTTAAGGAAAGATTCTTCTTCTTTCTTTATTACATTTTGTGCAAGTTTTTTTTCTTTTTTTAACTCAGGAAATATATCTGACAATTGTTTAGATATTATTTCAACTAATAAATGAATAAATGGTTTTTTCTGATCTAAAAAAGTAAAACCATATCGAATAGCTCTCCTTAAAATTCGCCTAATCACGTAACCAGCTCCAATATTACTGGGAAGTTGGCCATCAGCAATGGCGAAAAAAACTGTCCTGATATGATCTGCGATAACACGTATTGCTACATCACTTTTTTCTGACACTCCATAATTATATTTTGTTATTTTTTCAATTTCATTTATAATAGGGGTAAAAACATCTGTATCATAATTTGATATTTTACCTTGTAAAACCATGCATAATCGTTCAAAACCCATTCCAGTATCTATATGTTTTTTTGGAAGTTTTTCAAGGCCTCCGTCAGCATTTCTATTAAACTCTATAAAGACTAGATTCCACAACTCGATTACTTGAGGATGATCTTTATTTACCAAAGCAGAGCCTGGAGTCTTTTCCCACTCTGTTTTAGGCCGGGTATCAATGTGAATCTCGGAACATGGGCCGCAAGGACCTTGATCCCCCATTTCCCAAAAGTTGTCTTTTTTACTCCCAAGTAAAATACGGTCTTCAGGAAGTATAGCTTTCCATAGATTGTATGCTTCGGTATCCTTTTCTAATTTTTCTCCCAAAGATCCTTCGAAAATTGTAACATATAATCTTTCTGCGTCAATTTTATATATATCAATTAACAATTCCCAAGCCCATTCTATCGCTTCTTTTTTAAAGTAATCTCCAAAACTCCAATTGCCTAACATTTCGAAAAAAGTATGATGATAAGTGTCAATCCCTACTTCTTCTAAATCATTATGTTTCCCTGATACTCTTAAGCACTTTTGCGTATCAGCTAAACGTTTAGAAGTTGGCTGAGCAAAACCCAAAAAAAATTCTTTGAAAGGGTTCATCCCTGCATTTGTGAACATTAAAGTTGGGTCATCTTTGATTACCATGGGGGCTGATGACACTATTTCGTGTGCTTTTGATTCAAAAAAATCTAAAAATTGTTTTCTTATGTCAAATGATTTCATTCCATTAGAAGTTTTTGTATGGATATGTTTCTAAATTTACTTTAATACTTGAGAACACTAAATTTTATATCTTTGAATATTATTTTTCATAATACAAAAGAAATGAAAATTTATAAAACTTTATGAGTAAAGTTAAGTACTATTTCGATCCTGAGACACTTTCCTATCGTCCAATAAATCCAACTAACAAAAACCGTGTATTAAATATTTTACTTTTTACATTATCATCACTTTCTTTTGGCGCTATTTGTCTTTTAATTTTACTTAATTCAGATTTTATTAATACCCCTTCAGAAGTTGCACAAAAAAGAACGATCCAAAACTATAAACTACAATTTGAAATATTAAATAAAAAACTATCACAACTTGAGACAGTTGTTGCAAACGTTGAAGAAAGGGATAACAATATTTATCGTGTTTATTTTGAAGCTAGCCCAATACCTGAAGAGCAACGTTATGCTGGTTTTGGTGGGGTTAATAGATATAAGGACTTAGAAGGTTATGATAATTCTGAGCTCATTATAAATACCACAAAACGACTAGATATCCTTACTAAGCAAACTGTTGTTCAATCAAGATCTTTGGATGAGATTGAAAGGCTTGCAACTAACAAATCGGAATTAATTGCTGCAATTCCAACCATTCAACCAATCAAAAATAAAGACCTCACAAGGGTCGCTTCAGGCTTTGGTTATAGAATCGATCCTTTTACAAAGAAACGTCGATTTCACTATGGCATGGACTTCACTGCAAAAAGAGGAACCCCTGTCTATGCTTCGGGAAATGGTATTGTTAAGCGTGCAGATAATCGTTCCTCGGGTTATGGAAGACACATTCGTATAGATCATGGATTTGGCTATGTTAGCCTATATGCTCATTTGTCAAAGTACAATGTAAGACGAGGTCAGAAGGTTAAGCGAGGCGAAATAATTGGTTATGTAGGAAATACTGGGAGGTCAGCTGGACCCCACCTACATTACGAAATTTTAAAAGATAAAAAGAAAATTAATCCTTTAAATTTTTATTACGGAAACCTTTCTCCAAAAGAATTTGAAGCCTTATTAACCCAATCCAAACAAGAAAACCAATCTTTGGATTAATATGCATATAGACCTTCCAGAAAAAAGGTATTATTCAATTGGAGAGGTTGCAGAAGCTTTCCGAGTTAAGACTTCTTTACTCAGATTTTGGGAAAAAGAATTTGAACAGATACAGCCCAAAAAAAAACAAAGTGGGACTAGAAAATACACTCAAGAAAACGTAAAAACGATTCAATATATTCATCACCTTGTGAAGGAAAAAGGTATGACCTTAGAAGGAGCAAAAAAGCAGTTAACACTAAATCCATTCGATACTAAAAAAGAGAGTATTCTATCAAAGCTCGAGAGAATAAAAGACTCACTGGAAAAATTAAAAATCAATCTTTAATTTTTCATTTCTTTCTAAAAAATATTTGAATAGGAACCCCTTGAAAATCAAATCTATTTCGAATTTTATTTTCTAAAAACCTTCGGTATGGATCTTTCAAATATTGTGGCAGATTGCAAAAAAATACAAACTGAGGATAATTTGTTGGTAACTGAGTACAAAATTTAATCTTAATATATTTTCCTTTAGAAGATGGAGGTGGAGTTTTTTCAATAATTGGTAATATTTCATTATTCAAGATTTTTGTTGGTATTTTTCTTTTTCTATTTTTAAATACCTCTATTGCGGTTGAAACAGCTTTATAAATTCGTTGCTTCGTCAATGATGAGACAAAAACAATTGGAACATCCTTGAATGGTGATATAGCCTCTCTAATTTGAATTTCATATTCCTTTGTCAGATTACTACTTTTTTCAATCAAGTCCCATTTATTTATCAAAATAACTATGCCTTTATTATTCCGATGTGCTAACCAAAAAATATTCTGAACCTGACCATCAAAACCTCGAGTAGCATCAACAATTAATATACATACGTCGGCATACTCGATTGAACGAACCGACCGCATAATTGAATAAAATTCAATGTTCTCTTTTATCTTAGTTTTTTTTCTTATTCCTGCGGTATCAATTAGATTAAAATCAAATCCAAATCTTTTATATCTTGAATTGATGCTGTCTCTTGTAGTTCCAGCGATTTTTGTTACGATGTTTCTTTCTTTTCCTATTATAGCATTAATAAATGACGATTTTCCTGCATTTGGCCTTCCAACTACAGCAAAGTTTGGGAGGTCATCTCCAATTTTTTTTTCTTCGTCAGGCATGTGGCTTATTAGATCATCTAATAATTCACCTGTACCACTACCACTAACACTAGAGATACAATAAAAATTTTTGTAACCAAGACTATAAAATTCTGAAGTCATTTGGGTCCTTGAGGTATTGTCAACCTTATTGATAGCTAAATAAATCGGCTTGCTTGATCGCCTTAAGAGTTTAGCTATATTTTGGTCCATTCCGGTAACTCCATCAATTACATCTACAATGAATATTATGGCATCAGCTTCTTCAACTGCTAAACTCACTTGTTTATCTATTTCCTTTTGGAAAACATCTTCACTATTTTCTAAATATCCCCCAGTATCAATTAATGTAAATCCTCTTCCATTCCAATCAGATTTTCCATAATGGCGGTCTCTAGTAACTCCACTTTGAGAATCAACAATAGCGTCTCTTTTTTGAACCATTCTGTTAAAAAAAGTTGACTTGCCAACATTTGGCCTTCCAACTATTGCAACAATTCCACCCATCATATTGATTTGTTGCAAAAATAATGTTTTCCTAACCATGGTATTTATTTAAAGATTAAAGATTTTGCACAACACACCATAAATCACTAAATTCGCATCCTATATCGCGAGGTAGAGCAGTGGTAGCTCGTCGGGCTCATAACCCGAAGGTCGCAGGTTCGAGTCCTGCCCTCGCTACTTCGAAAGACCAGTTAGTCGCTGGTCTTTTATTTTATAATTAATCTTAATTTTAAGAAGATTAATAAGTTTATTATTTTGCTCTTTTATTAAGAATTTGGGGAAGAAAAATGATCATAAATCCGGTTTTGTTTCTATAATTGGTAATCCCAACGTAGGAAAATCCACATTTATGAATGCCCTCTTGGGTTTAGATATATCGATCGTTACACCAAAAGCACAAACTACAAGACATCGAATCTTGGGAATCGTAAATGGCCATGATTTTCAGGTAGTTTTTTCTGATACTCCTGGGATTATAAAACCTTCTTATGAAATGCAAAATTCCATGATGAATTTTGTAAAAGATGCTCTTAAAGATGCTGACATAATAATTTATATGGTTACAGCTAAGGATGAAAATCTAAAAGATCAAAAATTATTAAACCAAATAAAAAAAACTAAATCACCCTTATTTGTCCTCATAAATAAAATTGATAAATCAACTCAAAAATTAGTTGAAAAAAAAGTTAGTTATTGGAAAACCATTTTCCCTTTAGCAAATGTTTATCCAATATCAGCATTAAATGGTTTTTTTATATCAGAAGTATTCAATTCGATTAAGGAACTTATTCCAAATTCTCCTGCTTATTTTCCAAAAGATCAAATTACTGACAAGCCTGAACGCTTTTTTGTAAACGAATCTATTAGAAAGCAAATTCTACAACGCTATAAAAATGAAATACCTTACTCTGTTGAAGTAATAACAGAAGAATTTAAGGAAAATCCTAAAATCATAAAGATTAATTCAGTGATATTAGTTGAAAGAGAGTCTCAAAAAGGAATAATTATCGGACATAGGGGAAATGCCTTAAAGCAAGTAGGAATTAATGCTAGAAAATCTTTACAAAACTTCTTCGGTAAAAAAATTTATTTGGAATTACATGTGAAGGTTTCAAAGAATTGGCGTTCCAACAATGAGCAACTTAAAAAGCTTGGATATTAAAATTCATTTTTTAAAATATGTATATTTAAAAATAAATCCATAGAGATACTCTTATGATAAGATTAGTTAGTTTTTTTCTTTTTTCTATAATATTATTTTCCTGTACAAACCCGAAACAAAGCCCACCGAATATTGTTTTTATTATGTCAGACGACCATGCCTACCAAGCAATAAGTGCCTATGGATTTGGTTTAAATAACACGCCTAATATCGACCGAATTGCAAATGAAGGTGCAATATTCCAAAAAGCATTTGTAACAAACTCAATATGTGCACCTAGTAGAGCAGTGATGCTAACTGGTAAGCATAGCTTTATAAATGGAAAAGTTGATAACATTCAAGACTTTGATTGGGACCAAGATAATTTTGCTAAAGAGCTTCAAAAGGTAGGCTATCAGACAGCTTTAGTTGGTAAAATTCATCTAAGAGGTTTACCACAAGGTTTTAACTATTCTGCAGTACTTCCAGGTCAGGGTCATTATTATAATCCTGATTTTATAATTAATGGAATTCAAGAGCGAATAGAAGGCTATGTAACAAGTATTACAACAAAAATTGCTTTAAGTTGGCTAAGTGAGAAACGTGATAAGACTAAACCATTTTTACTTCTTTACCATCAAAAGGCACCTCACAGAAATTGGAAACCTGAAAAAAAATATTTGACTCTTTTTGATGATAAAGAATTCGATCCTCCAGCCAATTTTTTTGATGATTACAGTGATAGGGGTACTGCTGCAAAGACACAGGAAATGTTGATTGCGGCTTCAGAAGAGCAGATTAAAGCTGCTCATGGTAGTGGAGGTCAAGCTAGATGGGGTCACGACTTTAAAATGATTACTGACCCATATGGTAAAAAAACAGGTTTTGAAAATGAATTAGATCGATTTAATAGTGACCAAAAAAAAGACTGGCTTAATGCTTACACTCCCAAAAACGATAAAATGAAAAAACAAAATCTATCTGGAAAGGATTTAGCACTTTGGAAATTTAATCGCTACTTAAAGGATTATCTCCGCACAATTCAATCAGTTGACGATGGTGTTGGTGAATTATTAGATTACTTAGATAGAGAAGGCTTATCAGAAAATACAATTGTAGTCTACACGTCTGATCAAGGTTTTTATTTAGGAGAACATGGTTGGTTTGATAAAAGATTTATGTATGAGGAGTCACTTCGAACTCCCTTGTTGATACGCTATCCAAAGGAAATAAAGCCAGGTATTAAAATTCCCCAAATGATCCAAAATCTTGATTTTGCACCGACTTTTCTTGATTATGCTGGAATTAATGCAAGTAAAGAATTTCAAGGCATGTCATTTAAAAATATTGTTAACCAAAAAGAAACTAAATGGAGAGACGCTATTTATTATACTTATTATGAATATCCATCAGTCCATATGGTTAAAAGACATTATGGGGTAAGGACTGAAAGATATAAATTAATGCATTTTTATTATGATATTGATGAATGGGAGTTATATGATTTGAAAGAAGATCCATCCGAAATGAAAAATGTCTATAATAGTCCTCAATACAAAAAAATAAAAGATAATCTTCATTTAAAATTGAAAGAACTTAGAAAAGAATATGGAGATTCTGATTCACTTGATCTTATGCACATTAAGAGATATGTTTCGAAAACAAACAAATAATTTTATT
>CEOK01129433.1_pt1 | contig 17714 bp, 10 predicted proteins | sample 427001 | NCBI WGS metagenome assembly CEOK01 (sample SAMEA2591108, study PRJEB7988) | marine metagenome | isolation source: saline water (ENVO:00002010), including | reverse complement strand
GCTAGCCCTTCTCTAGGGTCTGGAGTTGGCGGAGTAATTTCTGATAGCGCGAGAGGGTCAATGGTTGCTTGTTGACTGCAAGCATTAAACAACATTGCGACACTACAAATAAGTAAGGCTACTTTTTTCATTAAGATATATGTGGTTAGTTGTATGTCTGTAAGAAAGTACCTTTTAGCATAAAAAAAAAGGCCACCCATCATTGGGCAGCCTTTAGCACAACTTGTAAAGTGTTAGCGCTTATCCTTGTGCAAGATCTTGCAATGTGGTTGCAAGCTTGGTCATTTTATCAGCATGGGCACCAGAGGCATTTGCACTTACTGTGCCGGCAAGCTCCATAAGGACATCCATGTTGCCTGTCATCTCTGCGGTGTAAATGCCATCTCGTAACTGCTGAATCATTTCTTGAGACATCTCAGGATCACGATCTAACTGATCAACATAGGCTTTTGCTAGAGCGAAGGAGGCTGGCCATTTGTACATCGGCTGACCTTGCGCATTTTTGTACTCAAGTTTCACAGTGTTGGCTGCGTCAATTTCGTTCTGAGTCAAGAATGGGCTTGCTTCGAGCGCGAAAAAATCTAGACCACGTGCAATTTCGGAACTGATGAGGTACCCATTATACCAATAGACAGACCAGCTACCACCCATAACAAGCTCACCAGGATTGACAGGACCGCGATCGTGGTAAGCAATCTCAACAGGATTGGCTGGGTCGGTAAAGTCAAAGACAAGAATCCCACCTTGGTACCATGACTGAACCATAATGTCACGGTCTGGAACAGGAATCATAGAACCATTATGAGCTACGCAGTTTTCTTCTGTGGTTTGTGGAGCAGGAATCTTGAAGTAGCTTTGGAAGTCCATTTTGTTGTCTTCACCAATGGTGAAAATAGCATTTGCACCCCATTCCATAGGATCAGTATCACGGCATTTTGCTGCTCTACCACCACCCCACTCATCGGTAAACATCACAGTCTTGCCGTCATTACTGAATGTTGCGGAGTGCCAATATGCAAAGTTTTCATCAGCAACAGCATCTATACGAACTGGGTTGGCTGGGTCACTAATATCAAGTAGCAATCCATACCCTTCACATGCACCACCTGCTAAACCGATTTCTGGGTACAGCGTAATGTCATGGCACTGATTCGGCCCTCTATCAGAGAGCTCATCAGCTCCACCGAACATAGAGCCTACCATATCAGGAACACCCGCTTTGAATTCCTCCTCTTGTGCTTCAGTGAGGTCCCCTTCGATACCTTGCTCCGATTTGTACATCCCACGAAGGCGCTCTACAAACTGATCAGGAATCACGATGGGTGAGCCATTAAACTCTACTACAACTGCACCACCAGCACGGGCCTCTTCAATTGCTGCAAGATCTGCTGGGGCCAGACCATGAGATGGAGGAGCGGTGAGATCGTCGAAGATTCTAGGAGAGTTAACAATCGCCGCTGCTTGTGGATTGTCAAGGGGCACTTGAATCACCTCAATCCGGAAGAGTGCGGTGTTTGGATCTTCCTCTGGTAGCGTAGCGGAACACCCAGGAAGCTCCTCATCAGGGCGAACAGGTGCCGATCCAGATACATACACATAAACATTGTCATCATCATTTGGATCTTTTAACACACTGTGTGTGTGCGATCCACGGCATGTCTGTACGTTGGCAACATATTCTGGATTCTCGATGTCACTGATATCAAAGATGCGAATACCACGAAGGCGATCTTCACTAATGCGAGAGTCATTCCCTTGCGTACCACAGTCAAGACGCCCTTCTAGCCCTTCACCAGAGACAAAAAGGAGGTCTCCATATACAGAAACGTCGCTTTGTGAGGCTGGACATACATAATCATTGACAAGCTGTGGGCTTGTTGGGTCGGTCATATCCCAAAAGTTGACACCATTATAGTTTCCTTGTATCACATAATTGCCTTTGAATGCCAAATCAGAGTTCCAATTGCCCACGGAAGACTTTGGTGGTGGTGTAAATGATACATGCTCAAGATTCCAGATTGCTTCTTCGGCATCAAACAAGCCACCGGCTAGTCCAACACGTGGATCAGGAGAGGGGGCTTCCATCATGCTCAAAGGCATAGGGTCAAACGAAGGCGCAGGAGCCGACATTTGTTCTACTTTTCCTTGTGGGGAACACGCTGCCACAAAGAGAATGATTGCTCCAAATAGAGCGGTAAAGTGAGAGGTTTTCATTCGGTCTAGGTTTGGTTTAGTGATGTATGAAAATTGGTGTAAAAAATGGGTAATGACCGGAGTGTTAGCCAGCCAGTGATTTCAACGTTTCAGCAAGCTGAGCCATTTTGTCTGCATGCGCTCCTGTTGCGTTGCCAGCGACTTTACTCGCTAAATCCTGAAGCACCTTCATGTCACCATTGGTTTCGGCACGAGCAATACCTACGCGTAAATCTTGGATCATCTCCTCGGATACGGTTGGGTCACGATCCAATTGATCTACATACGCTTTGGCGAGTGCAAAAGTTGCAGGCCACTCATACTTGGGCTGCCCCTGGACATTCAAATAATCCAGCACAACCGTTTTTGAGGCATCAATTTCGTTTTGTGTGAGGTATGGATTGGCTTTCAAGTCAAGAATGTCTAAACCACGATAAATCTCGGAATTGACGAGGTAGCCATTATACCAGTAAATCGACCAGCTACCGCCACTTCCCACATTCCCAATTTGCATGGGACCACGGTCGTGAAAGCCAATCTCGACAGGATTATCCGGATCGGTCCAGTCAAACAACGACACGCCTCCTTCGTACCACGATTGGATCATGATGTCGCGGCCTGGAACAGGAAGCAATGAGCCATTATGAGCTACGCAGATCTCATATTCCGTTTGCACAGCGTCCATTTTGTAATAGCTATGGAATTTGAGCTTACGATCTTCTGTAATGGTAAAAATTGCATTTGCACCCCACTCATAAGGGTCGTTAGCACGACATTTGGTGCCATACCATTCATCGGAAAACAGAATTTTAGAGCCATCGTTGTTGAACGTGGCATTGTGCCAGTAGCTGAAATTCTCGTCTGCAACCTGATCAATTCGCACCGGGTTTACAGGGTCAGAAATGTCAAGCAGTAACCCATAGCCATCACAAGCTCCACCCGCGAGCCCAATTTCTGGATATAGCGTAATGTCATGGCACTGGTTGGGTCCATACTCCTCTTCTTCGCGCATCGAATAGACCAAATCCCCAATGGACTCTCGGAAAGCAACCATTTGCGCTTCTGTTGGATCGTCTGTAATGCCCTGCTCTTCCTTATACATCTCAAGCAGACGACTGGCTAGGCCATCAGGCACTTCACGCACACTGCCCACCCATGGACCCGCTTCACGAACGAGATAGACGTTCTTTCCCTCGGCTCTCATTCGCTCAAGCTTTGCCACATCCTCTGGGGAAGGCTCATGAGATGGTGGTGGGGCAAGGTCATCAAAAATACGTGGAGAACTGACGATGGCAGACTCCTCAGGTGCATCCAAGGGAACTTTAATCACCTCAATACGGAAGAGTGCTGAGTTTGAGTCTTCGTTAGGCATCGCCGCAGAACAACCTGGTAGCTCTTCCTCGGGACGGACCATAGACGATCCGGACACATAGATGTAGATATTGTCATCGTCTTTGGGGTCTTTCAACACACTGTGGGTATGAGACCCGCGGCATGTTTGGACGTTGGCGATATACTCAGGATTCTCCACATCGCTAATGTCAAATATGCGAATCCCACGCAGACGCTCATCACTCACGCGGTCTTGTACCCCCTCTGTTCCACAATCGAGACGGCCCTCGAGCCCTTCTCCAGAGACAAACAGCAGATCTCCATATACAGAAACGTCACTTTGCGAGGCTGGGCAGACATATTCATTCACAAGCTTAGGACTTGCCGGATTAGACATATCCCAAATAATGACTCCGTTGAAGTTACCCTGCACCACATAATTCCCCTTGAAGGCTAGGTCCGAGCTAACGCTCCCTACAAACTCTTTTGGGGGAGGGGTGTTTGACACAAGCTCAAGGTTCCAGATGGCTTCCTCCGCGTCAAACATGCCAGGAGTAAGCCCTTCACGTGGATCAGGTGAAGGGCGTTCTACTGCTGTGAGCGGTAAGGGTGTGATAGCAGGAGAGATCGCAAAGGAGGCATTTTGAGCCTCCGATTCGATGGTGCTAACGGTACTCTGAGTTGAGCATGCTGTCATCACGAGTAGAATCACTCCAAACAAGCTTGCAAAGGGAGTTGATTTCATAAGCGACATTGGATTTGGCCAGTAGGTCAATTAACCAGTATTCATTTAATTAATCAGCAAGTTCTTGAAGAGTTTCAGCGAGTTGGTTCATTTTATCCGCATGCGCTCCTGATGCGTTGCCAGCGACCTTCCCTGCAAGGTCTTTGAGTACCTTCTTGTCTCCACGAGCTTCGGCACGAGCAATTCCAGAACGTAGTTCCTGAATCATTTCTTCAGATACGGCAGGATCACGATCCAATTGATCCACAAAAGCCTTCGCCAAGGCATAGGATGCTGGCCAATGGTATTTCGGCTGTCCCTGAACGTTGAGATAATCAAGCTCGACACTCTTAGCTACATCAATCTCATTTTGTGTGAGGTATGGATTCGCTTTGAGGTCAAAAATGTCGAGTCCGCGTGAAATCTCGGAGTTCACGAGGTAGCCATTGTACCAGTAGATGGACCATGACCCACCGCCTCCACCACCGTCCACGCTAATAGGACCGCGGTCATGGAATCCAATCTCAACGGGGTTATCTGGATCGGTCCAGTCAAATAGCGACACCCCACCCTCGTACCAAGACTGGATCATGATATCGCGACCAGGTATAGGCAGAATATTCCCATTATGCGCTACACAGTTTTCGAACTCAGTTTGAGCAGCAGGCATTTTATAGTAGCTGTGAAAGTCGAGTTTTTTGTCCTCAGTAATCGAGAAAATGGCATTTGCGCCCCACTCATAAGGGTCTTTCTCACGACATTTTGGAGCACCACCGCCTCCCCATTCATCTGTAAATAGGACTTTGGAACCGTCGTTGGTGAATGTAGCACTATGCCAGTAACTAAAGTTTTGATCGGCAACCGCATCCAATCGGACAGGATTTACAGGATCTGTAATGTTAAGAAGTAGGCCGTATCCTTCACACGCACCACCGGCAAGTCCAATCTCTGGATACAGGGTAATGTCATGACACTGGTCAGGACCGGTTTCGGCACCATAATCGGCACGTGAATACATCTCAATGACCATGTCAGGAAGCGCCTCTTTGAACGCCGCCACTTGGTCTTCGGTTGGCTCTCCTACGATTTCTTGCTCCTCTTTGTAGGTTTCAAGTAGACGAGCTGCAAAGTCATCAGAGACTTCGCGAACGCGACCACGGAACATAAAGACATTACGCCCCTCTGCTTTGAGCTCTTCAAGCTTATCGATATCTGCAGGTGATGGGCCATGTGTTGGAGGTGCAGATAGGTCGTCAAAGATTCTAGGAGAGCTCACAATCGCTGCATCTTCAGGTGAATCAAGAGGGACCTGAATAATCTCAATGCGGAAGAGTGCAGTATTTGGATCTTCCTCTGGGTTGGCGGCCGAACATCCTGGAAGCTCCTCTTCCGGACGAACCCCAGCGGAGCCAGAGACATAGATGTAGACATTATCGTTGTCATCGGGATCTTTCAAAACACTGTGAGTGTGTGATCCACGGCAGGTTTGCACGTTGGCAACATATTCTGGATTCTCGATGTCGCTAATGTCAAAAATGCGAATCCCACGAAGGCGATCCTCACTTACACGAGTATCGTTTCCTTGTGTACCGCAGTCGATGCGTCCACCAAGCCCTTCACCGGAGATGAATAGTAGATCGCCATATACAGAAACGTCACTTTGTGATGCAGGGCATACGTAGTCATTCACCAAACGGGGACTTGTAGGATCGGTCATGTCCCAAATGATGACGCCGTTGTAGTTACCCTGAATGATGTAGTTATCCTTGAAGGCCAAGTCAGAGTTGGTGCTACCCACAAAATCTGGTGGTGGAGGCGTAGTGGAGAGTAGTTCCATGTTCCAAATGGCATCTCCAGCGTCAAAAAGTCCGGGAGAAAGCCCGACACGAGGATCGGGCGAAGGTGTCTCAACAGCAGCTAGAGACAATGGGGTGAGAGCGGGTGTTGCAGCCGGCATCTCTGAATAGGTCATGTTGCTTTGTGTCGAACACGACGCGAGGAATAAAACCATGGCTCCGAAGAGGCCAAAGAAATGAGATGATTTCATAAGGAGTTGAGTGAGTTAAGGGATTTCGTTGAGTTGAAAGGGGTTATTCTTCTACGGACGAGACGATACGCTCGTTGAGCATTTGTTGCATTCGAGCGATTTCGGTGCGTTGGTCTACCTGGATGTCAGAAGCTAATTTATAGGTTGATACTCCTTGCGCGGCGCCATCATAGCTAAAGAGCTCCTCCACCATCACGACAGCTCCTGTGTGGTGCTGAATCATGTATTCTAGGAAAAGTTCGTCAAAAAGAGGGCCTTGAGCGTCGCGAAGCTCCGCAAGCTGCTCCATGGAAAGCATGCCGACCATGTCACTGTGATCCATGTGCATGCTGTGGTCCATATTATCATGATCCATGCCTTCCATATCTATATCTCCGTGCATCATCATGGCATCATCTTTGTCCATGGAGGGGTCTGACATATGACCACCGTCATCTTGCTTGGCTGGCTGGAGCATCGTGATGATGGACTCAATGCCATTATACTCTACACTCGGAGCATCAAGGCCTCGATCTAGCAACCATCGCTGCATAATGTTGATTTCGTCAAGTTGAGCATTAATAATACGCGCCGCTAGAACCTGCACCTCCTCACTGGCGCCGTTTGTAGGGGAAAATTGCGACATCACAAGGGCTTGGGAATGGTGGACAATCATGTCCTCCATAAACTTGACATCAGCGTCGGTGTAGATGCTCAGCTTTTCTTGGATTCTTTCCCAGTACAGTTTTTCAAGCTCTGCCGGGGTAAGTGTACTTGTTTCTTGCGCGACGACAGAGTTTTGGGGGATGCTAAAAGCGCAGAATGCACACAGGAGCGATGAAATGAGAATTCCTTTCTTCATAGGTAGTTTTGTTCTGACACACTAATGGATCTTCCGCCCACGTGCATTTGGATGCGTAGGCATATCTTTGAATCCTATGAAAAAAGGGGCTAAAAACCTAATGTGAGCCAGCTTTTTGTGCGCGAAATTCAGAAGGAGTCATGCCTTGACAAACAAAAAAAAGCCCCCTTCGTTTCCGAAGAGGGTTTTCCGCTCTTTCACTTACCAAGCCTATAACGACCTGACAAATTCATTATTGTGAGTCCTTGCAAAAAAACTCACAAACGGTCAACGTATTACTCTTGCACCAACCACATGTCGCTGTTGATGTTATCTCCACCTATGCGAGATACCGCAGCGTCATAATTTGCTTTGTTGAGTAGGGGTTCATCGCCTGGGTAGCGGAATCGTACTGGGACAACATCATTATTAATGTTATTCAAGGTTGGTTCCATTGCGGGACGCCCTGTTCTCCTCCAATCAAACCAAGGCTCGAGACCTGTAAAGAATAGAGCAACCCATTTTTGTGATGCGATGCGCTCAAGTTTGTCCTCAGCACTAGCAAAATCTACGCTTGGTTGTGCCATATAATCTGCTGGTGAGTCAAATGTTACACCATTAATGGACGTGTATGGAAACAAGGTCTCTGCATTATACTGAAGCATGCTGCTTATGACACCTGCATCATAATGTGCCTTGGCATCTGCACTAATCATCCCACGCTGGGCTGCTTCTGCTAGAATGAACTCTTGCTCAGCGTGTGTCATAATAATGCCTTTTGCTCGGGATGCACTTGTTTGGTGACCGGCATAGTTGTAATACCGATATCCTAATAGTGATGTATTTCCACCCTCAAGAGCGCCGTTTATATAACCTAAATACCTAGGGTCATCTCCAGTTGGTACGGGCGCATTTGCGGGACGAGCGTAAATCTCGAGTCTAGGATCATTCCAGTTGCTTAGTGAATCAACAGCACGTGATGATATCGCAACCGCATCAAAATCACCCACCTTTAACTGAAACGTGGGATAGATGTTTGGGGATGTCTCTAGATATGTCAACATACCACCATCATTGACTCCGGACATTAAATTACCTTGACTTACAAGAGACTGTAAAGCGCTGGCTGCTTGTGATGGCACCTTGTCAGACACACGTAGCCAGAGACGTAGTTGAAGCGCATTGGCAAGTTGCTCCCATTTTTGAACATCTCCATCGTACAGAATGTCACCATTGAGAGTACTTGTTGTTGAGCTTAAGAGACTCGATGCCTCACTCAACGTAGCAATGATGCCGTTTGGGCCCAGATAAATCTCTTCTTGAGTGTCATATGCAGGGAATAAGACATCTTCATCTGCGCCAATAGCCTCAGAGTATGGGATATCTCCATACGCATCTGTCAGAATAGAGTAAATCCATGCCCGGAGGACTAAAGCAACACCTTGTGCGGCTGTATTTCCCTCTTCAACAGCGACACCGTGTAGACTTTCAACGTCACGTAATGTTTCATAGAGCGGACTCCAAACAAAGTTATTGAAGGAGTTCCACTGGTATGAGTCCACTTGGATCCGAAGTGTTTTGGCTGTGATTTGTCCAATGTTGTTCCCCACCAAATATGACATGGTTACATGTGCATTCACAGAGCTTCTGATGGCACTAGGAACTAGGGCCTCTGAGCCAACTTCTGTGGGTTGGTTGGGATTTGTGTTGACAGCGTCAAAGCCATCTGTACATGCGGAGATCATTACTGTAAGCAACAGCATTACTCCTAATTTTTGGATGTTTTTCATCATTCTTTTTTTTGGGCTTTGCATTCGTGAGAATAGATTCAATGTTTTATCAATTTTCATGTCGTACCTCTATCAATTTTAAAGCCCGAAGTTGATCGTGAGGCCAAAGTTCCGCGTGGATGGAATGGATGTACTTTCAAAACCTTGAACAATACGCCCATTACGAATTGAAAATGCCTCTGGATCGATAGTTGGTACGTCAGTGAACAACAATAGGTTACGACCTACAGCGGAGACGTTTACGTACTTGAGCCCCATAGACTCTGCTACGGAAGAAGGGAGACCATAGGTTAATCTCATTTCACGAAGCTTCATCCAGGTATTTTCATAGGTAGCTGAAGTGATGACATCGCGATTAAACTCATTGTTATAGTACTTAATGACATAATCTCGAGTAGCTACTCCCACGTCATTAGGGACATACTCTCCATTTGGACCAATTTTCACACCTGGCCCAACAAACGAACCTGAGTTAATAGGGTCACCCCAGATGATATTACCATTGGCATCACGCGGTGGCTGTCCATTTGAGTCGTAATTCAAAGGTGGCAATTCGACACGTCCTACAAGAATACTCCCAAGACGTTCGTCATCTTTGTTGGTAATCGCCCCACCACCTACGAGTAGTGCTTGAGAGCGGCTATAGATGTTACCACCAACGCGACCGTCAAATTGAATAAAAAGAGAGAAGTCTTTCCAGCGGAAGGTGTTCCCAAATCCATAGGTAAAATCAGGCTGATAAGTACCTGCACTCACTTTCTCTGAGGTATTTAAAACAGGTAATCCATTTTCATGAATAATCTGACCCTTGTATGGACCCGATTGAACACGCTCAAAGTCAAACCCAATGAGCTGACCAAGTGGTTGGCCTACACGAGCCTCTAGAGAAAGATCCTGTCCACCATCCGCTGGATACATATCTGGGACGATTAGGTAGGAGTCAATTCCGTCTGCGAGCGACACTACTTCACTTGTATTTCTTGCATAATTAGCGGTGACCTCCCAACTAAAGTTTTGCTTTTGGATGGGGGTACCAGAAACGAGCAGCTCAATACCTTCGTTTTTAATTTCACCCGCGTTAATCAATTTGGCATCATAGCCAGTTGATTTGGCAAGCGGAAGATTAATGATCTGATCCTTACTTCGGATGTCATACCACGTGAAATCGACACGGAGTCTATTGTCCAGGAAGCGTAAATCTGTTCCCAATTCTAAACTTGTTGTACGCTCTGGCTTGAGCTCAGGATTGCGCAGCAACGAACTTTCGGTAGCAACAAACTGCCCACCCCAGACATTGCCATAGTTGTAGACATTACGCGTGTTGTATGGATTTGTATCGCCACCTACCTCAGCATATGCTGCACGGATGTTTGCAAAAGATAGCCAAGGGGCATTTATGTCAAACAAATCCGTTAAGGCCGCAGTTAATGAAACACTTGGGTAGAAGTATGAGTTATTATCCGTTGGAAGAGTAGAAGCCCAGTCATTACGAGCTGTAAAACTCAAGAAAATGGAATTCTGAAAGGAGACTTCAGCCAATCCAAACACGGATTGGATCTCTTTTTCTTGCCTGAACTGGCTTGTAGCAATATCGCCTAGTGAGTTCCCAATATTAAATAGGCTTGGAACCACTAATCCATCTGCAAAATTACGGACTTCCGATGCCTCTTGTCGCATAGCATTTGCACCAACAGACACCTCATAATTAATGTCTTTGGTCGCATCTCGCTCGCTATACGTTAACAAGACCTCTTGATTTGTTTCCTTGAAATAAAGCTCATCTTCGCGGTAACTCCCACGATTTTCAAAGGTTGCAAGAGTTGAGATAGCGCGACGATATTGCCTTGACTCGTTGTTTACATCTCCACTTGAACGGAACCGAGCTTTCAACTTAGAGGTGATATCATACTCTAATTGAACATTTCCTATAAAGCGTTGACGTTGATAGCTATTGGTGTTTTCGTTAACAAGGAAATATGGATTATTGGTCCATAGCAACTCATGATTGGACTGTTGCAGGCCTTCCTGTCCCTCCACCCAATAATTCTCGAGACGTGAGAGATTTAGGTTTCTGGGATACCATAACCAACCATACATAATGGATGACGACTCATCATACCCTGCATTAGGTACATTATCTGACCCCCCATCAATGTAGTTCATGTTACCACTAACCGTTATACGATTGTTTATTTTAGTCCCGCCATTCAAGGAGAAACTATTACGCGTTAGATCTGTATTTGGAACAATTCCCTGCTGGTCTAAACGCATGAACGACATTCTAAAGTTAGACGTACGATCATTGAAGGTTAAGGCAATATTATTCGTGTTTTTAACACCTGTCTCATAGAACCCTTTCACATTATCTGGTTGGGGTAGAAAAGGCTCAGGTCCATTGGAACCAAATTGGCGTACCATACGCCCATCCATTCTAGGCCCCCAACTCTCGCCGAAGGCATCATAAGTTCCATAATATTGAGTACCTGTCTCATAATCACGACGACCGTATCCACCGCCACCAAAGGTGTTTTGCCAGTCAGGATGGCGAAGCACGCTTGATACAAGTAGGTCGGTTGTGAAGTCGACACTTATTCCTTCTGCTGCATTCTGACCTGTCTTTGTAGTAATCAAAATGACACCGTCACTCGCACGTGTTCCATACAGCGCAGAGGCTGCAGGTCCCTTTAGAACCGAGATAGATTCAATATCATACGGGTTGATAATACTGGCAGCATTCCCAAAGTCAATGGTTGAAGACCCGTTTAATCCATCGCCAGGAGTTGTTAGTCCATTGGTAATGGGAAGACCGTTGACCACAAATAGCGGTTGGTTATTTCCTGTAAGTGAAGACTCTCCACGAATCGTAATATTGGACGAAGCCGTTACACCATTGGAGCTTCCAGTGATTTGAACACCAGCAACTTTACCAGAAAGTGAGTTAACAAGATTAGTCTCTTTGGCACTTGTAAAATCTTCTGCGTCAATCGTCTCTACAGAATAACCAATAGATTTTTGATCTCGTTTAAAGCCAAGCGCTGTAACAACGAGGTCATCTAGTTGCTCAATCTGAGACGTTAACTCTAGAATGGTGCCATCTTGAATTGGCAGATTGACAAACAAATCATTATACCCGACAGCGGATACACGCATTTGAGTAGCAGATTGTGGTATGTCAAGTGAATAATAACCTTCAGCATCGGTTGTTTGACCTCCGAGAGATTCCCCATCACTGTCTAGATAAAGAATAGTTGCAAGAAGTATGCCTTGCTGTGTTTCTGCATCCACGACCTGTCCAGTAACGAGCTCCGCATCTTGTGCGAAAGCGGTGGTGGGTGCAATGGAAATGATCATCCCTAGCCCAAGGAGTATTGGACGAAAGAAGTGTTTAAAAGAGCTCATGTAATGATTCTTTTTTAACCTTTAGGGTTCCTAATGGTTTAAGGAAGTAAGGCGTGAGTTTACAGCCACGGATCTCTTGATCGCAGCTGCGGTGACGGCACGTAAAGTGTGATTGTGAAAGAGTTTAGTTTTACGCCGTCACGCAGATTACTGACAATCACATTTACATAATATAAGCCATATTTTACATAAATGAAATTATGTAAAGTAAGCTCTGCTCTGCCTAACGGGCGTATTATGCCCTATGACTCAGCTTTTTGAAAGAAATTGAGCAGCCCTCTCATCCGTTTTCTGTCTTTTATAATGAATAATGGAACAGAAAAATCGGATTGAACCAGTTTTTCTACGACCGTACCTCTAAACAGTGCGCTGGTAGGATTTTTCCCTTTGGACCCAAGGACGATCATATCGGCCATCTGTTGGAGTGCCTCATGGCGCACGACTTCCGATAACTTCCTCCCTTCACTGAGCGAAAACACATACTCAATCGTTTGATCCTTGAGTTCACTTTGCGAGATCAGTTTGTCCGCCTTAGTACGAAGCACTTTGCGGGCTTTGTCTGCAAGCTCTTCTGTGGGGGTTGTGAGTGGAAAAAATTGTGCTGGAAGTTCGAACACATGTTGTGCTGTGATTTGAGCGTTAGACTTGGCAGCAAATTGAGCCGCTGCCTTCAGGGCCGTGAGAGATGCCTCGGTAAAGTCGATGGGCACCATAATTTTTTCGATACTCGTGCGCGTTTGCTCAGGGACAAACAGAACGGAATTTTCCATAAACGACGCAATCGAGCTCAAAATCAACCCCGTTCCTTTGTAGGTTGTTTTCTTGCCTACCAGAGTAATATCTGCTTTGAGCTCTACCGAAGTTTCAAGAATGGTTTCCAATGCATGTCCATACTCCACATGGATCGTTGGCTTGATAGGAGAGCCTTAGCTGGTCCAATTCTTGAGTGATGGTCTCCGTAAGCTCTTCTCTAAGGATCTCATCCAATGGCTGATCGAGTTCTGGAAACTCATCCACCAATTCTTTGGGCACATCAAATTCCTTAATCACATGGATATAGTGCACATCATCCATATCGAGCAAGTCAGCGATAAAGGCACTATACCGAATTAGAATCGTATCCATGTTGGATAGATCAAGGCATACCAGCAGTTTGTTGGATTGATTAATCATGACGTTTTTGATTGTGTGCTTGCGTCGTTTGGAACTGAATTTTGGCCATTCGTGGTTGCGGTTTCCTCCTCACCGCCGCCAACAGCAGATTCATTTGCTGCCGATTTGTCTGCTGGAGCTTTTGTAGCTTGACTCTCAGAACGACGCTTTAATACATTTCGCACTAGTTCGGTGTAGACTTCTCGTTGTCGACCTTCATCTGTACGCTGAAGGCTTTCGTGCTCCTCTTGAAGACCTTTATACAAGCTATAGCACATAATGAGCACAATGACGGCAAAAGGTAGACCAGCTAGTATGGAAGCTGTTTGAAGCGCTGTTAATCCACCGCCAAGCAATAATACAGCTGCTACCAATCCTTCCATTTGTGCCCAAAAAATCCGCTGTCCAACAGGGGCGTCAAGTTTTCCACCTGAGGTTAGACTATCTACAACTAAAGACCCAGAGTCTGATGAAGTCACAAAAAAACTCACAACCAAGATGATGGCAAGCAGATTAATGAAAAAACTTGCAGGAAATGACTCTACCATGACAAACAGTGCTGTAGCGACATTCTCTTGAACAGCCTCAGAAACAACGCTATTCATTTGCAATTCCTGAAAAAGAGCTGTACCCCCAAAAGCACTTATCCAGAAAAAAGTCAATAATGTTGGAACGAGCAGTACCCCAAGTATAAACTCCCTCACAGTACGACCTTTCGAAATTCGTGCAATAAACATTCCAACAAATGGAGACCAAGCAATCCACCATGCCCAGTAGAATACCGTCCAGCTATTCTGCCATGCTCCTTCTGTGCGGTACGACTCTGTCCACAAAGAGAGTTGAACTAGGTTTTGAGCATAATTACCCGTGTTTTGGACGAATGAGTCGAAGATAAAAAGAGTAGGCCCTGCTAAGACGACAACAACAAGCAACACAGCGGCAAGTCGAATGTTAAACTCTGATAAAACACGAACGCCTTTATCTAATCCAAGGATTACAGACACAGTCGCGGCCATGGTTATAATTCCAATTAGGATAACCTGCGAGATCGTAGTGTCTGGAATGTCAAATAGATGATTTAACCCCGCAGCAATTTGTTGTACGCCCAGACCCAGTGTGGTCGCTAGGCCGAAAAGTGTCGAGACAACAGCAAGAACATCAATGAGGTCACCCATCCAGCCGTGGATTTTACTACCTAGCAATGGGTGGAAAATGGAGCGAATGGATAGCGGCAATTTTTTATTGAAAGCAAAGAAGGCAATGGCTAGGCCTACGACTGCATAAATAGACCAAGCATGTAGCCCATAATGCAAAAACGTAATTTGCATGGCGGTTTGCGCTGCCTCAGCATCTTGCCCTTGAGAGAATGGATTGTTAATAAAATGGGTAATGGGCTCTCCGACTCCCCAAAAAAGAAGCCCTATTCCCATACCTGCCGAAAAAAGCATCGAAAACCACGCAAAGTTGCTGAACTCTGGTGTTGCTTTCTCTCCACCAATTCGAATTCCCCCAAAACGGCTAAACGCCAGATAGATGCAAAAGAGCAGAAACAAATTGACAGCGATGATAAAAAACCAGCCCGTGTAGGTTGATACACCATCCTGAATCGTGGAGAAGATGTTCTCCATCTGACTTCCAAGCGCCAGAGTCACAGCAATGAATGCAAGTGCAACAATGGAGGAAGTCCAGAACACTGGACCATGAAAGTCGAAATAACGATTCTGAATGCTAAACTTGCCACTTCGAATTGGCCCGATGGCGTCGTCGTCCTTCGGTTCCTTTTCGTGTTGTGTCATAGATAATGGGTCTTGCGAAAGCCAGCCCTAGCCCATGTATGGATACGTCCAATCCGTTGGGGGATCAGTTGTCTCCTTCATAGATCTCATCGATAACCAGCGGTAAAGATGCGGGATGCTTCCTGCTTTGTCATTGGTGCCGGATTTACGGCTTCCACCGAAAGGTTGCTGGTTCACCACAGCGGCGGTCGGTTTGTCGTTGATGTAAAAGTTTCCTGCAGCTTGGCGCAGTTTGTCAGCCATGTGCTTGAGTACGTGCCGATCACGGGCAAAAATCGCACCTGTCAACGCATAGGAGGAGGTTGACTCGCAAATGTCTAGGGTCTCTTCAAATTTGGCGTCTTCATACACATACACGGTCAAGACGGGCCCAAATATCTCCTCTTCCATGGTCACAAAATGAGGATTGGTTGTAAGAATCACCGTTGGATGGACAAAATAGCCTACAGAGTCATCTGCATCTCCACCAATAATCACCTCTGCATCGCTGGCCTGACGTGCCTTGTCGATGTACCCTGTAATTTTATCGAACGCTTTTTTGTCAATCACAGCACCCATAAAGTGACTGAAATCTTCCACATCGCCAACCGTAATCTTGGCAATTTCTTGCTCTAGATGGGCTCTGGTATCCGACCAAAGGCTTTGGGGTACATACATCCGGCTAGCCGCGGAGCATTTTTGCCCCTGATACTCATAAGCTGCACGGATGGCAGCTGTGGCAATCACAACCGGATCTGCACTCTCGTGAGCGAAAATAAAGTCCTTCCCACCTGTTTCGCCAACAATACGTGGGTAGGTTTTATAGGTCTCAATATTGTTTCCGATCGTCTTCCATAAATGGTGAAACGTCCCAGCAGATCCAGTAAAGTGAAGCCCAGAAAGGTCAGGAGAAGCAAGAGCAGGATCCCCCACATCAGCTCCCATCCCAGGAAGAAAATTGATCACCCCATCAGGCAATCCAGCCTCCTGTAGAATGGTCATCAAAAAATAATTGGAGTAAAACGCAGTCGGCGAAGGTTTCCAAAGCACGACATTGCCACATAATGCAGGTGCGCCAGGAATGTTGCCTGCAATGGCGGTAAAATTAAATGGACTCACCCCAAACACAAAGCCCTCTAGAGGACGGTACTCCACACGATTCCACATTCCATCCGGTGAATAGGGTTGGTCTTCGATCAGTCTTTGGTAATACCATGAATTAAACCGGAAGAAATCGCAAAGCTCCCCTGCTGCCTCAATTTCTGCTTGTTGTGCCGTCTTGGACTGCCCTAGCATCGTCGACGCATTCATGAGGTTGCGGTAACGGCCCGCAATCAAATCAGCCGCTTTATTAAAGACAGCTGCACGTTCTTCCCAAGGGAGATCTGCCCAGTCCTTTTGCGCCTTCTTAGACGCGTCGATAGCCATCGCAACCTCTTTTTCGCCACAAAGGTGAGCTTTGGCAAGGACATGACCATGGTTGTGCGGACAAACAACATCATACGTATTCCCCGTCTTGAACTCTTTTCCACCGATAATGGCAGGAATCTCAATCGTCTGAGATTTAAGTCTTTTGAGCTCCGCTTGAAGTGCTTCACGCTCTGGGGTACCAGGCGCATAGCTCAGATAGGGCTCGTTTTTTGGCTCGCGAAGATGAAATTTGGCAATACTCATGGTTTTGGCTCCAACAAATAATGAATCTAGAGGGAGGGTCAGGTACCCATTCGTGCATTAAGTACATATAATTGTGCTACGTCGTGCAACAAGGATACTAAAAGGATGGCCTGCACCCAAATCGGTTCATGGATGTGGATTGTGGCTCTCCCAATGTGTCAAGACAAACTAACGGTTACCATCTCTTCTTTCAACTGGAATGGGTGTTTCAAAAATTCCGTTATTTTTGTGTAAGGAATCACTTACCAATGATTCTGTCTTTCTAACTCTAGTTCATCTCAATCCAATGAAAAAAGCACTTGGTGGATTTATCGCGGTGGCCGCTCTAGCTCTTGCTGGATGGTTCTTTACAAATAATAGCAATTCCTCTACGCCTGAAGTCCCGACTTCTGAAGTCGTTACGATTTTGAAGTATAACGACTATCAATGCCCAACCTGTAAGAATGTTCGCCCCATGGAGAAGCAATTGCTCGCCGAGTATGGGGATAAAATAGATTTTCAGTACCGTCATTTTCCGTTGGATATGCACCAGTTCGCCCCTTTAGCTGCTCAAGCTGTTGAAGCAGCCAAGCGACAAGACGCCTATGATGGAATGCATGAGCGCATCTTTGACGAGCAAGCGATTTGGTCTTCAGGCAATGCAAGACAGTATTTCTTTAGCTATGCGGAAGATCTTGGCCTAGACATGGCGCAGTTCGAATCGGATATTGACTCTGAAGAGATCATAGCCATTGTAGAATCTCAACGTCGAGAAGGGAACAGACGATTGGTCACAGGCACTCCGACCTATTTTATCAATGGGCGTAAG
>CEOK01046668.1_pt1 | contig 17803 bp, 13 predicted proteins | sample 427001 | NCBI WGS metagenome assembly CEOK01 (sample SAMEA2591108, study PRJEB7988) | marine metagenome | isolation source: saline water (ENVO:00002010), including | reverse complement strand
CGGCTGCAGGATGTATCGTGATTGATAACAGTTCGCTCTACCGCATGGATGAGGATGTCCCGTTGATTGTCCCCGAAGTTAATCCTGAAGCATTGGCGGGCTACTCAAAGAAAAATATTATTGCCAATCCAAATTGCTCAACCGCCCAACTGGTTGTTGCCTTAAAACCTCTTCACGACATTGCCCAAATCAAACGCGTTGTGGTGTCGACTTATCAATCCGTTTCAGGCGCGGGCAATGCCGCTATGGATGAATTATTCACCCAGACCCGAGGCATTTTTGTGAATGATGAGACTGTGAAGGAGAATTTCACGAAGCAGATTGCTTTTAATGTCATTCCTCACATTGATGTTTTTATGGATGATGGAAGTACCAAGGAAGAATGGAAAATGGTTGTCGAGACAAAAAAAATTCTCGATCCAGCCATTGAAATGACCACGACCTGTGTTCGTGTGCCTGTATTTGTCGGGCACTCAGAAGCCGTGACGATTGAGTTCGCCAAGCCGATTGATGAAAAACAGGCGCGCGAAGCTTTGCGTGAGGCCCCTGGTTTGCTGGTCGTCGATAAAAGAGAAGATGGTGGTTATGTCACGCCGGTTGAATGTGTGGGTGATTATGCGACTTTTGTATCGCGTATTCGTAAAGACCCGACTGTTGAAAACGGGCTGAATATTTGGGTGGTTTCCGACAATCTAAGAAAAGGGGCGGCGTTGAATGCTGTTCAAATCGCTGAGGAACTTGTCGAACGTCACTTAAAGGCCAAAACTTAAAATGAATTCGTCCGACACCCGTCTTCATCCAAGGCGCAGTGCGCTCTTTATGCCGGGAAGTAATGATAGGGCGCTAACAAAGGCGCGTTCTCTTCCTGCGGATTGTATCATTATTGATTTAGAAGATGCGGTGTCACCGGATGATAAACAGCTTGCGCGTGACACAGCCGTGTCGCATCTGCGTGAGGGTGGTTTCGGTAAGCGAGAACGGATTGTCCGGATAAATGACTCATCGGGAATTTTTGGTCAGGCAGATATTGCAGCGCTTGCAGAACTCCAAAGCCATGAGATGCCGGATGCGATATTATTGCCAAAAATAAATGGCAAGTTAGACCTGGATATTTCTGGTTTACCGGCAGAGTTGCCTCTTTGGGTAATGATAGAAACACCCCATGCAGTTTTAAATTGCCCCGATATTGCAGGGCATCCAAGGGTGACCTGCCTTATTGCTGGCACGAATGATTTAGCGAAAGACATGCAGATTCGGGTGACGTCTGAGCGTCATGTCAGACGCGATGGAATGCTCTATGCCCTTTCCAAAATGGTGACGGCGGCGCGCGCCTATAATATCGGCGTTCTTGATGGGGTGTTTAATGACATCGCTGACCTTGATGGTTTGGGTCAGGAGTGTGAACACGGTACTGCACTTGGTTTTGACGGAAAGACCTTGATACACCCCAATCAGATTGAAACCGCCAATAGGCTGTTTGCTCCCACATTTGAAGAGGTTAATGAGGCTGAAAACATTATTGCTGCTTTTGAAGACCCGGAAAATGCCGGTAAGGGCGTGCTAAAAGTGAACGGAAAAATGACGGAATTACTGCATCTGGAACAGGCAAAGCGCGTTGTTGCCATTGCGTCAGCGATTCAGGAAATGGAGACCTAAACACCACTTGAACACAGCTTTATTTTGTATTTTCCCTGCGCCGACCTGTCGCACTGGCGAGGATGACATTATTAAGCGTGAAGAGTATAAGTGGTAGATGAACTTGGGAAGTGAGAATGTCAGATACAGCAGATAAAACAGTTAACGGAGAAACCCGTCAGAGGCCGCTTTCGCCTCATATCCAGATTTATCGCTGGACGCTGACAATGTTTCTATCCATTTTGCATCGTGCAACGGGCGTCGCTCTTTACGCGGGTACTTTATTGCTTGTTTGGTGGTTAATGGCGGCTGCAACCGGGCCTGAAGCTTTTGCCCTTTTTCAGGGCGTGGCAGGAAGTTGGATAGGACGACTGGTTCTGTTTGGTTACACATGGGCGCTGTTTCACCATATGTTTGGTGGTATTAAACATTTTATTTGGGATACTGGTGCCGGATTTGAGCTTTCCGCGGTTGAATGGATTTCACGCGGAGCAACGGTGATACCTATCCTTCTGACCCTAATTAGCTGGGTTTTGGCATATAAATTCATGGGAGCATTTTAATGTCTGAAATGCGTACACCGCTTTCTCGCGTGCGGGGTCTTGGATCCGCCAAAAAAGGTACGGAGCATTTTTGGCTTCAACGTGTCACTGCGCTGGCCAATATTCCGCTTGCCGTCTTCTTCGTCAGTGCAATGGTTGCTCATGCAGGGGCTGATTATGTGACCGTCACAGCCTTTCTGTCTCGCCCGATTGTGGCGCTTGTCATGCTTTTATTGATTTTTAGTATGGTTTGGCACATGCGTTTGGGTTTACAAGTCGTTATAGAAGACTATATCCATGGTCATATGGCCAAACTCTTGGCGCTTATTCTGAATACCTTTTTTGCCTTAGCTGTCGGTACCTCAAGTGTACTGGCCATCTTGAAACTTACACTGGCCTAAACGGCCGCGCGTGGAGTAAAGAATGAGTGAATACGAATATATAGACCACACTTATGATGTTGTTGTTGTTGGCGCTGGCGGTTCAGGCTTGCGTGCTGCGCTTGGTTGTGCCGAACGGGGTCTCAAAACAGCATGTATTTCAAAAGTTTTCCCAACGCGATCACACACAGTTGCCGCGCAGGGCGGTATTTCTGCCGCGCTTGGCAATATGGGTGATGATGATTGGCGCTGGCACATGTATGACACCGTGAAGGGGTCAGACTGGCTTGGCGATCAAGACGCGATTGAATATCTTTGCCGTAACGCCCCTGAGGCGGTTTATGAGCTTGAGCATTTTGGTGTGCCTTTCTCCAGAACCGATGAAGGTAAGATTTATCAACGCCCCTTTGGTGGTATGACCACTAATTTTGGCGAAGGTATTGCCCAGCGCACCTGCGCAGCTGCTGACCGCACAGGTCATGCAATTTTACACACGCTTTACGGACAATCACTTCGTCATTCGACTGAATTTTTTATTGAGTATTTCGCGCTTGATTTGATGATGGATGATGAAGGCCGATGCATTGGTATCACTGCATTGTGCATGGCCGACGGATCACTTCATCGTTTCAGAGCGCATGAAACCATTCTGGCGACAGGTGGATACGGGCGTGCCTATTTCTCGGCGACGTCTGCCCACACATGTACAGGTGATGGTTCTGCCATGGCCGTGCGTGCCGGATTACCGTTACAGGATATGGAATTTGTCCAATTCCACCCAACGGGTATTTATGGTGCAGGTTGTCTGATTACCGAAGGTTCACGCGGTGAAGGCGGTATTCTCATTAACTCCGAAGGTGAGCGTTTTATGGAACGCTATGCGCCATCTGCTAAAGATTTGGCGTCCCGCGATGTTGTTTCGCGCTCCATGACGATTGAAATTCGTGAAGGGCGCGGTGTCGGGCCACAAAACGATCACATCTATCTGCATCTAGATCACCTTGACCCCGATGTGCTGGCAGAACGCCTGCCGGGTATTTCAGAGAGTGCGCGCATTTTTGCAGGTGTGGATGTCACTAAAGAGCCAATTCCGGTTTTGCCAACTGTGCATTATAATATGGGCGGTATTCCGACCAATTATCATGGTGAAGTACTGAATCCGACTGAAAGTGAACCGGATCGAACTGTTCCCGGTTTGATGGCGATTGGTGAAGCGGCTTGTGTATCCGTTCACGGTGCCAACCGTCTTGGTTCCAACTCACTGATTGATCTTGTTGTGTTTGGCCGCGCATCTGCAATACGGGCAGCCGAGTTGGTTTCGCCCGGTCAGTCACATGCGGCAATGCCAGCCGATGCCGGACAAAACGCTATTGACCGTCTTGATCACTTCCGCAATGCGGAGGGCAGCACACCGACCTCAGAACTTCGCCTTGAGATGCAACGTACTATGCAGGAAAATTGCGCAGTATTCCGTTCCGGTGAAGTATTGGAAGAAGGTTGCCAGCGCATGCGTAAGGTTGTTGAGGGCATGTCCGACATTTCCGTGTCTGACCGCTCCTTGATTTGGAATTCCGATTTGATTGAAACGCTAGAATTTGACAATCTTGTGGTTCAAGCAGTCACGACAGTTGAAGGCGCAAATGCCCGCAAGGAAAGCCGTGGCGGTCATGCTCGTGAAGATTTCCCGGATCGTAATGATGAAGACTGGATGAAGCATACTTTGGTATGGGTCGGCAGTACGCAAGAAGGTGCCAAGCCAACTATTGGGTATCGCCCTGTCCACGAACACACGCTGACAAATGAAATCAGCTACATTGAACCCAAAGCGCGCGTTTACTGATAAATTAAGGAAGCAGTTATGGTTGAGATTGCCCTGCCCAAAAATTCCCGTGTCCAAAAAGGGATTGTTCACAAAGCTGATAAGAAGCTTGAAAAACCTCGGACATTAAAAATTTATCGTTGGGATCCGGAGGATCCGGCAAACCCACGCATGGATACTTACGAAATTGATGCTGCCGATTGTGGGCCTATGCTTCTGGATGCGCTTATTAAAATCAAAAATGAGATTGATCCGACGCTGACCTTCCGCAGATCTTGCCGTGAAGGTATTTGCGGCTCTTGCGCCATGAATATTGACGGGCAAAATACGCTGGCCTGTACGAAAGGTCTTGATGAGACCAAGGGAAAAATTACTGTTCGTCCTCTTCCGCATATGCCGGTCATTAAAGACTTGGTGCCTGATTTAACAAATCTATACGCGCAGTATCAGTCTATTGAGCCATGGCTGAAAACCGATACGCCACAACCGCAAAGCGAGTGGAAGCAATCCCGCGAAGATCGCGAAAAGCTGGATGGCCTTTATGAGTGTATTTTGTGCGCTTGTTGTTCAACATCCTGCCCGTCTTACTGGTGGAATTCAGATAAATATCTCGGCCCTGCGGTATTGCTGCAAGCTTATCGCTGGCTGATTGACAGTCGGGACGAGGCGACCGGTGAGCGTCTGGATGACTTGGAAGATCCATTCCGCGTCTATCGCTGTCATACAATTATGAATTGTGCCAAGGCTTGTCCTAAAGGGTTATCTCCGGCCAAGGCCATTTCTGAGATTAAAAAAATGATGGTGACCCGCGAGGTTTAATTACTCTGGCTCATTTCTGTGACTTATTTCTGGGCTGGTCAAACAGCATCGAAATCAGTAAACCCTCATTATGAACTCGGAGCCTCTCGCAAAATATAATGCGCTGATTGAGAGCGGCATTCTTCAACCTGACAGTGGTCAAGCGGAAGTTGTTGCGCGGCTGAACAGCTTACATGACGCGCTCAAGCCGACTGGTCTCTCTCAAATTTTCAAAAAAAAATCCTCGCCACGAGGGATTTATATTCATGGCGATGTTGGGCGCGGCAAGTCCATGCTTATGGATTTGTTTTATGAAAGTGCTACAGAGAAAAGAAAAAGACGCGTGCATTTTCATGCTTTTATGCAGGAGGTGCATGAACGTATTCATGATTATCGCCAGCAACTTAAGCAAGGCCTCGTGCGGGGGGATGACCCCATTCCGCCTGTTGCTTCTGCTTTGGCAAAATCGGCGCGACTGCTCTGTTTTGACGAGTTTCAGGTTAAGGATATTGCCGATGCTTCTATTCTTGGGCGTCTGTTCGAGGCTTTGTTTTCTGCAGGGGTCATTGTGGTGGCAACTTCAAACCGTATCCCGGATGAGCTTTATCAAGGCGGGCTGAATCGCCATCGCTTTTTACCGTTTATAGATTTGCTAAAAACCCGTGTTGATGTGCTGTATCTTGACAGTCCGACAGATTATCGCCTTGACAGATTGAAAGGCTATCCTGTTTGGTTCAAACCTATCGGCCCATTCGCCCGTGGCGAAATGGATAATGCTTTTATCCGAATGACAGGTGGCGCGGAAGCTAAACGTACTAATATTACGGTTAAAGGGCGTGAGGTGGTTGTCCCAAGTTCGGCGCAAGGTGTGGCGCGATTTGAGTTTACAGATCTGTGTGCGGCTAATCTGGGCGCTGTTGACTATCTTGAATTGGCGCGAACCTTCCATACAATTTTCATTGATAATATTCCCGTGCTCTCACCTGAACGGCGCAATGAAGCAATCAGATTTGTAAATCTGATTGATGCACTTTACGAGCATAAGGTAAAATTACTGGCCTCCGCTGAGGCTGACCCCTCTGAGCTTTACCCTTTGGGTGACTCTGCATTTGAGTTTCGTCGAACGGCTTCAAGGTTACATGAGATGCAATCGGAAGACTATTTCGGTCTCGGGCATAATTCAGGCACAGATATGATTGAAGAGGTCTGAAGTGGTGAAGGTCGACTGCATCGGGGTTGCATCAAGCTTCTAAAAAAGGTAACTGAAAGGTGCAATTCACTTATGGAGGTTTCCCATGGCACGCAAAAAAATAGCACTTATCGGTGGCGGACAAATCGGCGGCACGCTGGCACATCTTGCCGGGCTTAAAGAGCTTGGAGATGTTGTAATTTTTGACATTGTTGACGGTGTGCCTCAGGGCAAAGCCCTCGACCTCGCGCAAAGTTCCACGGTAAGTCATTTTGATGCGGATCTTAAAGGGACAAAGTCCTATGCTGCCATTAAAGGCGCAGATGTTGTTATTGTTACTGCTGGGATTCCCCGTAAGCCAGGCATGAGCCGTGATGATTTGCTGAGTATTAATCTCAAAGTGATGAGCCAGGTCGGTGAAGGCATTAAGAAATATGCCCCGAAGGCTTTTGTGATTTGTATCACCAATCCGCTGGATGCAATGGTTTGGGCGCTGCAAAAAGCATGTGGCCTGCCTAAAAATATGGTTGTTGGCATGGCGGGGGTGCTCGACTCTGCCCGTTTCCGTTATTTCCTTGCAGATGAAATGAATGTTTCCGTAAAAGACGTCACGGCCTTTGTGCTGGGTGGGCATGGTGACACGATGGTGCCGTCTGTGCGCTATTCCACGGTTGCCGGTATTCCTTTACCGGATTTGGTGAAAATGAAATGGATTACGCAGAAAAAAGTCGATGAAATTGTTCAGCGAACCCGCGATGGCGGCGCTGAAATTGTTGCTCTTTTGAAAAACGGGTCTGCCTTTTACGCCCCTGCAGCTGCTGCCATTGAAATGGCTGAAAGCTACATGAAAGACCAAAAGCGTGTTCTGCCATGTGCGGCACATTTGAACGGTCAATATGGTCAAAAAGGTCTTTACGTTGGAGTGCCGGTCGTGATTGGCGCCAAAGGGGTGGAAAAAATCGTTGAAATCAAGCTTGATGCCGGCGAACGGGCAGGTTTTAAAAAATCTGTAACGGCCGTGAAGGGGCTTATTAAAGATTGTCAGAAGATTGACCCAAAACTAAAATAAGCCCGTCATCCAGAGCTTTATGTCGTAATTTTTCATACTTTCAGCAATAAGTAATACTTTATTTGTGAAAAATAGCCTAACTAGGCAACATAGCTATTAAAAATGCTTATTTTTGCGGTTTTCCGCGCCGATTAAGCTTGTCTGCCTCAGGTCAATCAGTTAGCCTCATCTCAATTAAATTTAATCTGAGGGTCAATAATGAATATTCATGAGTATCAGGCCAAGGCTGTATTGAAAAGCTTTGGCGTATCTGTGCCGCAGGGCGGGATTGCTTTTTCTCCTGATGAGGCGGTCCAGCATGCTGAAAGCCTTGGCGGTCCGGTATGGGTTGTTAAAGCACAAATTCATGCCGGTGGTCGGGGTAAAGGCGGCGGTGTTAAAGTCGTCAAATCTGTAGACGACGTCCGCGCTGAAGCTGATCGAATGCTCGGCATGACCCTGATTACCCACCAAACAGGTCCTGAAGGCAAAGAAGTCGGCAGGGTTTATATAGAAGAAGGCTCCGAAATTGAACGTGAGCTTTATCTCTCCATTCTCGTGGATCGCGCGACATCTAAAGTGTCCTTCATTGCCTCAACTGAAGGTGGTATGGATATTGAAGAAGTGGCTGCTGAAACGCCTGAAAAGATTTTAACCGTCGGTGTTGACCCGGTTGCAGGCATAACTGATGCAAATGGCCAAGAAATCGCCGCCGCTCTTGAGTTGACCGGCAATCAAGTTGATCAATGTGTGGCGTTGGTTAAAAATCTTTACAAAGCATTTGTCGATACAGATATGAGCTTGCTTGAGATTAACCCGTTGGTTGTTAACGGTGCCGGTGATCTGATTTGCCTTGATGCTAAAGTCAACTTTGATAGCAATGCTTTGTATCGTCATGACGATATTGTGGAATTGCGTGACCTGTCCGAAGAAGACCCTGCCGAAGTTGAAGCGTCAAAATATGACCTCAGCTATGTCAAGCTGGATGGCTCAATCGGATGTATGGTGAACGGTGCCGGTCTGGCTATGGCGACCATGGATATCATCAAGCTTTATGGTGAAGAGCCTGCGAACTTTCTTGATGTTGGGGGCGGGGCGACTAAAGAAAAAGTTACAGAAGCCTTTAAAATCATCCTGTCTGATTCAAACGTCAAAGGGATTCTTGTAAATATTTTTGGTGGCATTATGCGGTGTGACATTATCGCGGAAGGTGTGATTGCTGCGGCGTCTGAGCTTGCACTTTCTGTGCCTCTGGTGGTTCGTCTTGAAGGGACGAATGTCGAACAGGGTAAGGAAATTATGGCGGCTTCCGGCCTGGCCATTATTCCTGCTGATAATCTTGAAGATGCTGCGGAAAAAATTGTGGCCGCTGTAAGGGAGGCCGCGTAATGTCAGTACTTGTTGGAAAAGAAACCAAAGTTATTTGTCAGGGCTTTACAGGGAGCCAAGGCACGTTCCACTCCGAACAGGCGATTGCATACGGCACACAAATGGTCGGCGGCGTAACGCCAAAGCGTGGTGGTGAAACCCATCTGGGTCTTCCCGTTTTTGATACGGTAGCAGAAGCCGTTGACAAAACCGGTGCAACGGCAAGCGCGATTTATGTGCCGCCACCTTTTGCTGCCAACGCAATTCTTGAAGCCATTGAAGCTGAGATTGAGCTTGCTGTTTGTATTACCGAGGGTATTCCGGTTATGGACATGATTAAGGTCAAAAGCGCGCTACAGGGTTCCAAGACTAGACTTGTTGGCCCGAACTGCCCGGGTGTTATTACACCCGGTGAATGCAAAATTGGTATTATGCCCGGTCATATTCACCGGCCCGGCAGTGTTGGGATTGTTTCGCGTTCAGGTACGTTGACTTATGAAGCTGTGGCACAAACAACTGCGGCGGGTCTGGGTCAGTCTACTTGTATCGGTATTGGCGGTGACCCTGTTAACGGCACAAACTTTATTGATTGTTTGGAATTGTTTCTAGGTGACGAGCAAACCGAGTCAATCATCATGATTGGTGAAATCGGTGGGTCAGCCGAAGAAGAGGCTGCAGAATTCCTGAAATCGTCTTCGGTTAAAAAACCGGTTGTTGGTTTCATCGCAGGTGTTACTGCACCTCCCGGTCGTCGCATGGGTCATGCCGGCGCCATTATTTCGGGCGGCAAAGGTGGCGCTGAAGATAAAATGGAAGCAATGCGTTCTGCGGGTATTGAGGTGTCACCGTCGCCTGCAGCATTAGGAACCACACTGTCTCAGATATTAAACGGCTAGCTGTTTCAGACCCTAAGGAAAGTCTACGTTCATGAGTACACAAAGTGATAATGAGAACATGGTGACCGGGGAAACCGGTCATCGCACGGCGTTTCTTGATGGCGCTAACGCCAATTATATTGAGCAACTTTATGAACAATATCTTTCTGTGCCTACATCTGTAGACCCCGGCTGGAAAGAATTTTTTGATAATCTTGGTGCTGCCGAAACGGGCGCAGAAGCCTTACGTCCCAGCTGGGAGAAACCGCATTGGCCTGAAACACCTAATGGGGAGATTACCTCTGCCCTAGACGGTAACTGGGGTGATGACACTCCCCCGGTTCAAATAGCCGGACAGATTGCCGAAAAACTTGCAACCCGTTCAAATGAAAACGGTGTGGCCCTTAATGAAGAGTCCCTGCGGTCAGCGACGATTGACTCTGTCCGCGCAATTATGATGATCAGGGCTTATCGTGCACGTGGGCATCTGGCGGCGGATTTGGACCCACTCGGTCTTGAGCCCCCAAAATCGCATCCCGAGCTGGAACCGGAAAGCTATGGTTTCACGGCAGAGGATTATGATCGCAAAATTTTCATAGATTATGTTTTGGGTTTAGAATTTGCTTCTATCAAAGAGATGTTGGAAATCCTGAAGCGCACATATTGCGGGCGTTTGGCATTGGAATTCATGCATATTAATGACCCTGAAGAAAAAAGTTGGTTACAGGAGCGCATGGAAGGCCCTGATAAGGAAATCAGTTTTACCCCTGAGGGAAAGAAGGCGATTTTTTCCAAGCTTGTAGAAGCTGAGGGTTTAGAGAAATTTATCGACGTTAAATATACCGGCACCAAGCGGTTTGGGCTTGATGGTGCTGAGTCCATTGTGCCGGCGCTTGAGCAAATTATCAAACGTGGGGGTAACCTGGGTGTTAAGGAAGTTGTCATCGGCATGCCTCATAGGGGTCGGTTGAATATCTTGACCAATGTGATGTCCAAACCTTTCCGCGCATTGTTTAGCGAATTTAAGGGTGGTGCGGCACATCCTGATACGGTTGAGGGGTCGGGCGATGTAAAATATCATTTGGGCACCTCATCTGACCGTGAATTTGACGGCAATAAAGTTCATCTATCTCTGACGGCTAACCCGTCACATCTGGAAGCGGTTGACCCGGTAGTGCTGGGTAAAGCGCGGGCGAAACAAGACACCTATAAACTTGAAAACGGTAAATCAGACCGGTCTAGTGTCATCCCATTGCTTTTGCATGGTGATGCGGCTTTTGCCGGTCAAGGGATTGTCGCGGAATGTTTTGGTTTGTCCGGCCTTGTCGGGCACAAATCCGGAGGGTCAATACACTTTATTGTGAACAATCAGATTGGCTTTACCACCAATCCGAGATTTTCGCGCTCTTCACCTTATCCATCAGATGTTGCGAAAATGGTCGAGGCACCGATTTTCCATGTTAATGGTGATGATCCCGAGGCAGTTGTCTATGCAACAAAAGTTGCGACCGAGTTCAGGCAAAAATTTCTAAAACCTGTTGTGATTGATATGTTCTGCTATCGCAGATTTGGTCACAATGAAGGGGACGAACCAGCATTTACACAGCCCCTTATGTATGCGCGCATCAAAGAGCACCCTTCCGTTGTCAGTGTCTATGGAAGCCAGCTCGTTGAAGAAGGTTTGCTGTCTCAAGAAGAGGTGAACGCTCAACTGAGTAATTACCGCGCCATGCTTGAAACCGAATTCGAGTCTGCCAATGAATTTAAACCGAATAAGCCTGACTGGCTTGATGGTCGGTGGTCAGGTCTTGAAAGTAAGCGCCGTGAAGAATTTATCAGAGGTGAGACGGGCGTGGATGCCGATCGTCTGCGTGATATTGGTGAACGACTGACAGAAGTGCCGGACGGCTTCAATTTGCATAAATCACTTACCCGCCAGTTAAAAAACAAGCAAAAAATGTTTGAGACCGGTCAAGGGTTCGACTGGTCAACCGCGGAAGCACTTGCATTTGGTAGCTTGATGCGTGAAGGGTTTCCGGTTCGCCTGTCAGGTCAGGATAGCGAGCGGGGAACGTTTTCCCAACGTCATTCTGTTTGGACTGACCAGCAGAATGAAGACCGTTATAAACCATTACAAAACCTCGCTGATGATCAAGGCTCTTATGAAGTTATTAATTCCATGTTGTCTGAAGCTGCAGTGCTTGGCTTTGAATATGGTTACTCGCTGGCTGAGCCGAATGCGCTGGTATTGTGGGAAGCACAATTTGGTGATTTTGCTAATGGTGCTCAAGTTATGCTGGACCAGTTTATTTCTTCTTCCGAAGCTAAATGGTTGCGCATGTCAGGCTTGGTGATGCTTTTGCCGCATGGTTATGAAGGTCAAGGACCGGAACACAGCTCAGCGCGTCTGGAGAGATATCTGCAATCTTGTGCTGAAGAAAATATGCAGGTCGCCAATGTGACAACCCCGGCAAATTATTTTCATATTTTGCGACGTCAGCTCCACAGAAATTACCGTAAGCCGCTTGTTCTAATGACGCCAAAGTCACTATTGCGTCACAAAGAATGCATTTCATCACTTGAGGATATGTCACTTGGTTCTTCATTCCACCGCGTGTTTTGGGACCATGATGATGTACGTCTTGACGGGCATCTCAAAGAGGCTGATAAAATCCGCCGTGTCGTGATGTGTAGCGGCAAGGTCTATTATGATTTACGCAAGGCGCGAAATGAAGCTGGGCTTGATGACGTTTATATTATGCGGATTGAGCAACTTTATCCCTATCCGGAAACTGCAGCACAGCAAATGTTGAGCGCCTTCCCAAAGGCTGAAATGATCTGGTGTCAAGAAGAGCCAAAAAATATGGGGGCTTGGACATTTATTGAGCCTTACCTTGAGCAGACACTGCTATCGATTGATGCCAAGCATACGCGGCCCGTCTATACGGGCAGGACAGCCTCTGCTTCAACTGCAACAGGTTTGATGGCACGTCATCAGGCTGAAATGGAAAGCTTCATGAATGATGCGCTCGGATTATCCAAGTAGAGATTATCAATTAAAGGCTTTCCACCCTGACGCAACACAGTAAATGATCCGCGTAGAATGAAAAGAGTGAGGACATAAAATGAGTACAGAAATCCGCGTTCCAACTTTGGGCGAGTCCATCACAGAGGCGACCGTTGCTCAATGGTACAAAAAACCCGGCGAGGCCGTTTCTGCGGACGAGCCGCTTTGTGAACTTGAAACTGATAAGGTGACCATTGAAGTTCCTGCGCCCTCCGCGGGCGTTATGGGAGATGTTGCCGTAGAGGATGGTGCAACTGTCGAAGTTGGTGCTTTGCTTGGTGAAATTCTTGAAGGTTCAGGTGCTGTGCCGCCTTCACCTGCAAAAGAGGCACCTGTTTCAGCAGCTCCGGACACCCAAGCACCGGCATCTGTTGAAGCTCCAAGAAAAGAACCAGATACAAGACCCTCCACAGATGAAGTTTTAGCACCTTCTGTCCGACGCTTGGTCGACGAACATGGCCTTGATGCCGCCGCATTGTCGGGTTCAGGTAAAGGTGGACGCCTGACTAAAGGTGATGTGCTTGAGGCTGTTGAAAAAGGTGTCCCAGCACCTTTAGAAATCCCCGCACCTCCAATGAGTGCAAGATCTGACGACACTGGAGCGCAGCCGGCGCTTGAAGAACGCGTGAAAATGACACGCCTACGCCAAACGATCGCCAAACGCCTTAAAGAATCTCAAAACACGGCTGCGATGCTGACGACTTTTAATGAAGTCGATATGTCGGAGCTGATGTCGGTTCGAAGCGCCTATAAAGAACAGTTTGAGAAAAAACACGGCGCCAAACTCGGTTTTATGAGTTTCTTTGTGAAAGCTTGTGTCGTTGCTTTGCAGGAGATACCCGCCGTGAATGCTGAAATTGACGGTACTGATATCGTCTATAAGCATTATGTGAATATGGGCGTTGCAGTTGGCACCGATAAAGGCCTTGTTGTGCCGGTTGTTCGCGACGCACATATGATGGGTTTTGCTGAAATTGAAACCACCATTGCCGAATATGGCAGAAAAGCCCGTGAAGGGTCATTGGCAATCGATGATTTGCAGGGAGGCACATTTACCATTTCTAATGGTGGGGTTTACGGCTCTCTCATGTCGACACCAATTCTGAATAGCCCGCAATCCGGTATTTTGGGTATGCATAAAATTCAGGAACGTCCGATTGTTGTTGATGGGGAAATTGTTGTGCGTCCGATGATGTATCTTGCCTTGAGCTATGACCACAGAATTGTCGACGGTAAAGAAGCCGTGACTTTCCTTGTGCGCGTTAAAGAGGGATTAGAAAACCCCGAGCGGCTCTTATTAAATCTCTAGGAGAATAAAATGTCTGAAGAAGTTGGTGGTGATTTTGATCTTGTGGTGATTGGCTCGGGCCCGGGCGGATATGTTTGCGCCATCCGAGCAGCGCAATTAGGTTTGCGCGTTGCCTGTGTTGACAAACGCGGAAGTCACGGCGGCACATGTTTGAATATTGGCTGTATACCCTCAAAAGCTCTTTTACATGCCTCCGAAGTGTTCACTGAAGCATCACATGCAGGTGATATGGGCATCCAACTCGGCAAACCCAAACTCGATTTGCCGGCAATGATGACATACAAAGAAAATGGCATTACCGGCAATACGCAGGGTATTGATTTCTTGTTCAAGAAAAATAAGGTTGAGGCGTTGCACGGGTCGGCGTTGATTGTCGCTCCCGGTCAGGTTGAGGTCAGCCTTTTGGATGGAGGCACACGGACCCTGAACACGAAAAATATTGTGATTGCAACGGGTTCTGAAAGTACGCCGCTTCAAGGTGTTGAGGTTGATGAGAAACTTGTTGTGTCCTCTACCGGTGCGCTTGAATTTGACGCTGTGCCAAAACATTTGCTGATTGTTGGTGCCGGTATTATTGGGCTGGAGCTTGGCTCGGTCTGGGCGCGCCTTGGTGCGGAAGTTACAGTCGTTGAATATTTAGACCGGATTACCCCCGGTGTTGATGAAGAAGTGTCAAAACAATTCCAGCGGATTTTGCAAAAACAAGGATTCAAATTTTTGCTTGGCAAAAAAGTCACTGAGGTGAAACCTCTTAAGGCAAGTGTCAAAGTGACGATTGAGCCAGCCCAATCTGAGGGCGAGGCGGAAACGCTCTCGGTTGACAAGGTTTTGGTGTCCATTGGTCGCCGTCCTTACACAGAAGGGCTTGGTTTGGAGTCAGTCGGCGTACAACTTGATGTTGCAGGTCGGATTGAAACGAACGGCTTCAAAACAAATGTTGATGGCATTTATGCAATCGGTGATGTCATTACCGGGCCAATGTTGGCGCATAAGGCCGAAGATGAGGGTGTTGCTGTCGCTGAGATGCTGGCCGGTAAGTCAGGTCATGTAAATTATGATGTAATCCCGGGTGTGATTTATACTGCGCCGGAAGTTGCATGGGTGGGGCTTAATGAAGAAGAGCTGACCCAGCAAGGGGTTGATTACCGCATCGGGAAATTCCCTTTTATGGCTAATGGTCGCGCCAAGGTTAATAATACCACGGATGGCTTTGTGAAAGTTTTGGCTGACACCAAAACTGACCGTATTCTTGGGGTTCATATTGTCGGACCTGAGGCCGGGAATATGATTGCCGAAGCCGCAGTTGCTATGGAATTTGGCGGGAGCGCAGAAGATTTGGCGCGGACATGCCATGCGCACCCAACATTGACGGAAGCCGTGAAGGAAGCGGCGCTGGCCGTGGAAGACCGCGCGATACATATGTAATTTTAAAGTTTTGATCTCGGATGGGCGTTTTTGTAAATACGCCCCAATTCCGTGTCTTCGATTTCAGTATAAATCTGTGTTGAACTGAGACTGCTGTGACCGAGCAATTCTTGAATGGTTCTCAAATCACCACCCGCGGCCAATAAATGTGTTGCGAAGCTGTGTCTAAAGGCATGCGGTGTTACTTCATCCGGCAGCCCCATTAAACGGCGACACTTTGCGACAATCATCTGAACTTGCCGCGCCGAGAAGCGCCCACCTTTGACGCCCCTGAAAAGGGGGTCGTCATCTTTAAAGTCAAATGGTGCGGCCTTTATATATTGTTGAATGGCATCTGCGATAAGCGGCAAGATAGGCGCATCGCGCTGTTTTTTTCCTTTGCCTGTTATGCGGACAGAAACATTATCGGGCTTTGGGCGCTCACCATAAGACAGGTCTAGGGCTTCCGATATCCGTAACCCGCATCCATAAATCAGCACCAGCAAGGCTTGATTGCGTAAATTCTCCCATGGACGTGAAGACACGTCACCTGCCAGTGCTATCATTTGTAGAGCATCATTTTGAGACATGGGGCGTGGCAGGGATTTAGGGATTCTGGGTGATTTCACAATCTTGAACGCTGAACTCACAGGATAATCTTTTTCAGAGAGATATAAAGTGAAAGAGCGGAGACCGGACAGGCTTCGAGCAAGTGAACGGCTTTGTGTGGTTTCCTGCTCACGCCGTTTTGCTAAAAAACTTCTTACATCCATGGCTTTTAAAGTATCAAAAGAGGCCGGATTGACCTCCTGCTCATAATGCCCGGCTAGGAAATCAATGAATTGGGTGACATCACGCTGATAGGCTTCAACCGTATGAGAACTAAGATCTCGTTGCTTGAGTTGTTTCAGCCAAGCATTAATCAGAGTTTGTAGTTCGGCATTGGCTGTCATGAAAAGACACCGCGTAAAGAGGTTAAATGTTTTCCTAGTAGCATTTGGTCAAAATCAAAGCTTCACTTATGATGAAATAAATTATGCCATAAAACCAAGAATGGGACACGCAACAATATGCTGAGGACAGAAAATGACGACATGTTAATTGTTGCCGTTTGCCTAGCCGCTACCGTGCCTAAAGTGTTTCATTATGCTGTGCCACATGGTGCTGAACTTGTGCCGGGACAGTTTGTGCTTGTTCCTTTTGGCAGAAAAAAACTTTCAGGGGTGATATGGGAAAAACCACGCCCTTGGCAGGAAAATGATCCGCCTAAAGACAAACTTAAATCAGTTGAACAGATTTATGATATCCCGGCACTATCTGAGGAAAACCGAAAATTTGTAGATTGGGTCTCGTCTTATGTGATGAGCCCGCAAGGGTCGGTTCTCAAATTGCTGTTGAGTGTGCCGGATGCCCTTTCACCTGAAAAGCCTGTGACCGGTTGGCAGGTATCCGATAAACGCCCGTCGCGGATGACTGATGCAAGACAAAGGGTCTTTGCGGCGCTCTTGCCCGGCATGACCATGCGAACAGGAGATTTGACCGAGGCAGCATCGGTGTCAGCTTCTACCTTGACATCCCTGGAAAAAGAAGGTGCCTTGATGAAGTCTGCACTCTCGGCAGAAATGCTGTTTGGTAAGCCTGACCCTACCTATAGCCGTGTTCAATTCTCAAATGAACAAGCTGAAGCCGTAACCAAGTTAACGGATAATATCGAGACAAGAGGCTTTCAATGCCATTTGCTTGACGGTGTGACCGGATCGGGCAAAACGGAAGTCTTTTTTGAGGTTATTGCCGCGTCGCTAACCAATGGAAAGTCTGCCCTTATTCTTTTGCCGGAGATTGCTCTGACGGAGCAATTATTGGCGCGGTTTGAAGATCGCTTTGGTTGTCCACCCGCTTTATGGCATTCGGGACTGACGGCTTCTGAACGTCGGCGCACATGGCGAGCCGTTGCGGAGGGTAAAGTCAAGGTAATGATTGCAGCGCGTTCAGGATTGTTTTTGCCCTGGCAAGATCTGGGTGTGATTGTCGTGGATGAGGAGCACGACCCCGGATTCAAGCAGGAAGAAGGGGTAATTTATAATGCGCGTGACATGGCGGTAGTGCGTGGGCGGCTGGCTGATGCGACAGTTATTCTTTCATCTGCAACGCCGTCATTGGAAAGCTATGTCAATGCGCGGGATGGGCGATATCATCTTGTTAAACTCCCTAGCCGCCATGGTTCGGCAGGCATGCCGGATTTGTCTATGATTGATATGCGGATAGATCCACCAGCACGCGGGCAATGGTTGTCTCCTGCAATGGTGTCTTCCATGCAAGATGCACTTGACCGCGGAAAACAGACCTTGCTCTTTCTCAACCGCAGGGGA
>CEOK01046490.1_pt1 | contig 17816 bp, 15 predicted proteins | sample 427001 | NCBI WGS metagenome assembly CEOK01 (sample SAMEA2591108, study PRJEB7988) | marine metagenome | isolation source: saline water (ENVO:00002010), including | reverse complement strand
TTAGAAAAAAAGATTATAAATTTTAATAAAAAAAATTCATGGGAATATTTTGCAAAAAAATTTATTTTTTGGTTGAATAAAAAAATTATTAATTGAATTAAGTTAAACAATAGAAATGATAAGTGTAATTTATATTAAAATAAGACAAATATTTAAACGATTTATATTTTTTATATTTCATGAAAATTCTAAAATTATTAATATTTTTATCAGTTTAGATATTTTCTTAAGACGCTTAGGGGTCTTAAGAAATATTCATAGAGGTGAATTTAATTTTGAAGGTTTAAAATTTTATAATGAAAAAAATGATATTGGTATTGAGACATCCATTATCACAAATAATACTTATGAGCCTGAGGTTATCAAAGAAATTAAATTAAATTTAAATAAAGGATCTACTTTTATTGATGGAGGGGCCAATATTGGTTTTTTTTCATTAATTGCCTCAAAAGTAGTTGGAGCCACAGGAAGTGTCATTGCATTTGAGCCAACACCATCAACATTAAATTATTTAAAAAAGAATATCAGCACAAATAAAATTAAAAACATTATTGTTATCGATAAAGGTTTATCCTCATCTGAAAAACAGCTGCCATTTTTGTTAAGAAATGATAATCCAGAAGCAAATTCTATAGTAGCTAAAGAAGATGAGAATTTTCAAAATGAGGACCAGATAATTAATATTAGTACTATTAGTATAGATAAATTCTGCAGTGAAAATAATATCAAAAAAATTGATTTAATCAAACTTGATATTGAAGGACAAGAACTTGAAGCAATAAGAGGGGCAAGAGAAATTTTATTATTAAATCAAAATATAAAAATAATTTTTGAATTAAACATAGCTTTTAGAAAAAATGGGATTGAATTCGCAAAAGAAATTTTCACTGAACTAAAAAGATTAAATTTTTCTAATTATGAAACGCTTTTAAATCCAAGAATTTCCATAAAAAATTTTGATAATCCTAAAGATTTAGAATTGATAAAAAAAATTACAAATAGACATAATGTTAATATTTTGGCGTATCGTTAAATTTAGAAATTATTATTTATATATTAAATTAGATTATTTTGATTTATAAGTTTTTTCGTAAATCTATAAAAATTAATTATGATATATAAAAATAATATTATCAAAAAAAATAATAAAAAGTCATCTATCATTGGTATAATTGGTCTTGGCTATGTTGGAATGCCACTATCCTTAAGTTTTGTAAAAGCTGGATTTAAAGTTATAGGTTTTGATATAGATAAAAAAAAAATTGAACAAATTAAAAAAAAAAAAAGTTTTATTTGGTCAATTAGTTCTAAAGATATTAGTGACGCATTATCAAAAGGCTTCGATACAACAATAGACTTTTCTAAAATTAGTTTAGTGGATGTAGTTATAATCTGTGTTCCTACTCCCTTAACTAAATATGGTCAACCAGATCTTAGATATCTTATTGAATCGATAAATTCAATAATGCCATATATTAAAAAAGGACAATTAATTTCAATTGAGAGTACCACATATCCCGGAACGACAGAGGAGGAGCTTATTCCAAAACTAAAGCAGAAAGGTTTCATTCTGGGTAAAAATATATTTGTTTGCTATTCACCAGAAAGAGAGGATCCTGGAAATGAGAGCTATTCAACAAGAACAATACCAAAAGTAATTGGTGCTAACACAAAAGATTGTCTTAAAGTAGCAGTATCCACCTATTCAGCAGCGATTAAAAAAGTTGTTCCAGTGAGTTCTATAAAAGTAGCTGAAATGACCAAACTTCATGAAAATATTTATAGATTAATAAATATTGGATTAGTAAATGAGATGAAGATGATATGTGATAAGTTAAAGATTGATATACATGAAGTAATTAAAGCGGCTAGTACCAAACCATTTGGTTTTACTCCATATTATCCTGGTCCTGGGGTAGGAGGTCATTGTATTCCTATTGATCCAAATTATTTAACATGGAAAGCAAAACAATTTTCAATAGAAACTAGATTTATAAATCTTGCTCAAACAATTAATAAAGAAATGCCTTATTGGATTTTAGATAAACTTTTAGAAGAATTAAATTTAAGGGGAAAAGTTTTAAATAATTTAAAAGTATTATTTATAGGTATTGCTTACAAAAAAAATGTTGATGATATAAGAGAGTCGCCTTCAATTAATTTAATAAAATTATTTTTTGAAAACAAAGCCATGTTTGACTACCATGATCCATATGTTAAAAAATTTGATTGCAAATTCATTGATAAAAAATTAAAAATAAAACAAAGTATTAAATTAAATTCAAAAAACATTTTAAATTATGATCTAGTAGTGATCTCAACAGATCACGACAATGTTAATTACGAATTAATAAATAAAAAAGCAAAATTAATATTAGATATAAGAGGCAAATATTTAGAGAATGATAAAAGAATTATAAAAGCATAATGAAAATATTAATTACAGGTGGCCTAGGAACTATTGGTAGTTGTCTTTCATCATTTTTATTTAAAAAAGGTTATAAGATTGTGATTTATGACAATCAAGAAATTGGCAACATCGAAAATTTAAAATTTTATCTTTCTAGTAATCAAATTAAAAAAATAAAGATAGTTAAAGGAGATATATTAAATTTTAAAAAACTAAAGCCGTTAATAAAAAATTCAGATTATGTATATAATTTGGCGGCTACACTTGGAACTTTACGAGTCGTAAAGTTTCCATCAAAAATGCTTAATGTAAATTCATTAGCAACACACAAGATAATTGATTATTGTGTTAAGATTAAAAAACCATTGGTTTTATTTTCAACATCGATGGTTTACGGAAAAAATCCAAAAGTATCGGTCAATGAAGATGATGATTTATTTGTAGGAGGGAATGCTAAAATTGGATTGTGGTGGTATGCTATTTCAAAACTTTCAGAAGAGGCGTATGCAAATGCAAAAATTAAAGAAAATCCAGGCTGCAAGATAACAATAATTAGACCATTTAACGTTATTGCACCAGTGCAAAATCCAACAGTCGGGTTTGTATTTCCAAGATTTTTTAAAAGTTCTATGAAAAATGATCCAATTTTAGTTTATGGTAATGGAAAACAAAAAAGAACATTTACCTGGGCAGAAGATTTTGCAGTTTCCTTATTTAATTTGATTGGTAAAAAAAATTATTGGCGCAAAACAATTAATATAGGTGGCACTAACTCTATTAGCATAATTGCTTTAGCTAAAAAAATTAAGATTATTACCAAAAGCAAATCTAAAATAAAGTTTATAAATCCAAAAAAACTTTACGGTAATCATTTTGTTGAGATTCCAAAAAGAGCACCAAATGTTAATCGACTAAAAAAAATTATAGGCTATGCACCCAACACATCACTTGATAGTATGATTGAAAAATTTTATTTGTTTTATAAAAATAAATATTAGTTTTATTTTGAATGTATTTATATTCAGATTAATTTTTAACGAACTATGAAAATTGCAATTTCTTGGAATGAGTTACCTAAATATGTAGCATACCCACTCAAAATAATTATTAAAAAAAATCCAAAGATAAAAATTATTTCAATCAGATCAAAATTACCAATTAAGAATTTAGAAAAAATTATTAATAAAAAAATTTATTGGATAAAAAATCACAAATTAAAGTGGAGAGATCTGGGTTTAAAAATTCCAGATATATATTTTCAGGCTGGATGGTATAAAAAAAGTTTTTCTAGTTTAGGCAAAGAGGTAAAAAATAATGGTGGTAAAGTAGTACTATTATCCGATAACTCTTTTAAAAATAATTTAAGACAAAAAATTGGCTCAATAATATATAAAATTAAATATTTAAATTTTTTTGATGCTGTGTGGGTCCCAGGTAGATTAGGAGTAAGATTAATGAAATTTTTTGGAGTCCCAAACCAAGAGATATTTCAAGGTTTATACTGTTCAAACCAACATATATTTAAAAAGGGAAAAACTATTTCCAAAAGACAAAAAAATTTTCTGTTCGTGGGAAATTTGGTAAAAAAAAAAGGAGTAGCAGAACTTGTAAGTAGTTTTAAATTTTTTTTAAATTCTAATTCAGATTGGAAATTGATAATAGTTGGAAACGGTCCACTAAAAAAAATTATCCCAAAACATAAAAATATAAAATACTTAAGTTTTAAAACACCTGAGGAAATCGCAAAATTAATGCAAAGATCAAGGTTTCTAGTTTTACCTACACATATAGATCAGTGGCCACTCGTAATTAATGAGGCAACTTTATGTGGTTGTGGTTTAATCATATCAGATGTAGTAGGTAACATACCTGAGTTTTCTAATAGTAAAAATACTATTCTATGCAAAGCATCCTCTAAAGAGTCCTTGTTAGCTTCATTTAAAAAAGCTTCAGCATTGTCAGAAAAAAAGCTTGATATAATGTACAACGAAAGTTTAAGATTGTCTTCTAAATATGTGATTAATAATTGGGTAAAGAATTATTATAACATAATAAAATTTTTAAAGGATTAAAAACTAAAATATTAAAAATAATTTTTTAAATTAAGGATGAAATATTTTTTAATATAAACTTTTAATGATAAAAAAAAAATATGTGCTTGTTATTGATGCCTCAAGAAATAGATCTGGTGGTGCGATTGTTTATATAAAAAACTTTATAAAAAATTTAAATCTTAATTCAACTAAAATTGAAAAAGTTATATTGTTTTCTTATAAAGGTTTATTAAAACAAATCCCAAATCGCTCTTTCCTTACTAAATATAACCATCCATTATTAGAAAAAAATCTTTTATTTCAGATTATCTGGCAAGCAATTTACCTACCAATTTTTTTAAAAAAAGATAAAAATAATATTCTCTATAGTACCGACTCCACTTCATTTTGTAAGCACAAATTATCTATTGTTTTTAATCAAGATATTCTAAGTTTTGATCAAAAAGTATTAAACAATATTCCTTTTGGATTTGATAAAATCCGACTTTATTTCATTAAGCTAGTGCAAATTTGGGCAATGAATAGTGCCACTAAAATTATTTATTTAAGTAAATTCAGTCAAAAAATTATTTCAACATTTTTAAATAAAAAAAAAAACTATGAAATAATTCATCATGGAATTGATAAAAATTTTTTAAAATTCTTAAAAAATAAGAGGAAATTTATTCCTTGGGATTATAAGAAAAAAAATAAAATTAAATTAATATATGTATCTCCTTTAGACTATTACAAAAACCATATGACAGTAGCTAGAGCTTATTCAAGACTAAAAAAAAAATATGCTAACTTAGAAATTAAATTTATTGGAAATTATAGTCACAATTTAAAATTATATAATAGTATAATTAATGAAAACCACTTTATTACTAAAAAAAATTTTATTGGACAGGTAAATCATAAGAAAGTTTTAACTTATATATATCACTCGGACATATTTATATTTGCCTCAAGTACAGAAACTTTCGGAATTACTTTATTAGAAGGAATGGCACTAGGCATACCTATAATTTGTTCTAATAGAAGTAGTTTGCCTGAAATATTAAAAGATGGGGGAATATATTTTAATCCAAGTAATGACTATGAATTAAGTAATCAAATAGAAAGATTTATAAGAAATAAAAAATTTAGACTTAATAAATCTAAAAAAGCATTCAATCTATCTTTAAATTATAACTGGAAAAATAATGTGAAACAATTTTGTAATTTAGTAAACAAATTAGTATAATAGTAATAAAGATTAACTAATTATAAAAAATTTAATATTATTTTCTAAAACAGTCTATGAATGTTTCAAAAAAAATATGCTCTAGATGTATAATGGATTGCTCAGATCCAAATATAAAATTTGATGAAAATAATCTATGCGATTATTGTATAAATTTTGAAAAAAACATTAAACCTTCATGGAATAAGAACTTAGAAAATGATCAAATATTAGCTAAGATTTCAAATAAGATTAGATTACAAGGAAAAAATAAAGATTTTGATTGCATAATTGGATTAAGTGGTGGTCTTGACAGTTCTTATGCAGCTTATGTTGCAAAAGAAAAAATGGGCTTAAGACCATTATTCTTTCATGTAGATGCTGGGTGGAATACTTATCAAGCTGTTGGGAACATTGAAAAGTTAATAAATGGTCTCAACACAGATCTATACACTGAAGTTCCTGACTGGGAACAAGTAAAAAGAATGCAGGTTGCTTTTTTACGTTCAGGTATTCCAGATCAAGATTTAGTACAGGATGCTGTTTTTTTTTCAGAATTATATAAATTTGCAAAAAAAAATAATGTAAAATATGTATTAACAGGCTCCAATTACTCAACCGAATGTTGTGTTGAGCCAGAAGAATGGGGCGGATATGTGGGTATTGATAAGATGTTGTTTAAAAATATTTGGGATTTACATGGTGACAAAAAACCTAACAACTTTCCTTTAGTAGATATAATGGTATCAAAAATATGGTATCAAAAAATTTTGGGTATGAAAGTTGTCTATCCACTTAATTTGGTAAGTTATATAAAAAAGAATGCTGAAAAAGAATTAAATGATAAGTTTGGTTGGCAACCTTTTAAACACAAACATCATGAATCTAGATTTACTCGTTTTTATGAAGATTATTGGCTTCCAAGACGTTTTGGTTTTGATAAACGTAGAGCACATTTTTCAAGTCTAATTATGACAAAACAGATGACTAGGGATGAAGCTTTGAAAAGAATATCTCATTCAGAAATGGATGAAAATTTTTTAAAACAAGAGTTTGAATATATTGCTCATAAACTAGATTTGTCGAAAAATGAACTGCAAGAACTTTTTGAACTTCCAAAAAATTATTATTATTATTATAAAAACAAAAGATGGTTGATTAATTTAGGTACAAATATTTTAAGGATTTTAGGTTTAGAACAAAGACATTTTAGATGATTTCAATTATTGATTACGGCGTAGGTAATGTTCAAGCTTTTCTAAATTTATTTAATAGATTAGGGATCGAGGCAAAACGTGCAAATAATACAAAAGCACTGAAGGAAGCAACTCACTTAATTTTACCTGGAGTAGGTCATTTTGATTATGCAATAAAAAAACTTAACGCTTCTGGACTTCGAGATACTTTAGAAAAGCTAGTCATAAATTCTGAAGTTCCATTACTTGGAATTTGTGTCGGAATGCAAATGTTTGCTGAGTCATCTGATGAAGGTGATTTGCCAGGATTAGGTTGGATTTCAGGAAATATTAGAGCATTTTCAAATAATAAAGACAGTTCAAAATTACCTGTGCCGCATATGGGCTGGAACACATTAGAAATTTATAAATCAGAGAGTTTATTTCTTAAATGTAATGAGGAATTAACTGAGTATTACTTTTTACATTCATATTATTTTGATGCAAAAGATAAATCTATTGTCTCTGCTACCTCAAATTATGGATTTAATTTTGATGCAGCAATATCATTAAAAAATATTTATGGTATACAATTTCATCCTGAAAAAAGTCATAAATGGGGAGAGCAATTGTTAGAAAATTTTTCTAAGATTTAGAATGTTGCGTTCTAGAATTATACCTTGTTTGTTAATTTCAGATGGAGCTTTAGTTAAAACTCAAAATTTTAAACTCCCTAAGTATGTAGGAGATCCAATTAATGCAGTTAAAATTTTTAATGAAAAAGGTGCAGATGAGTTAATAGTTTTAGATATTGATGCAACAAGAAAATCTTTAAGTCCAAATTTTAATTTAATTAAAAAATTAGCTGCAGAATGTCGTATGCCACTTTGTTATGGTGGAGGAGTAAATTCTACAGATTTTGCTAGTAAACTTGTAGATATGGGAGTAGAAAAAGTTGCAGTGAGTTCAGCGGCTATTACAAATCCAAAATTAATAAGTGAAATGACATCTGCAGTTGGTAAGCAGTCAGTAGTGGTAGTCATAGATTTTAATAAAAAAAAAAATTTTTTCTCAAATGAATATGAACTTTGCAGCCATAATGGTAAAAAATCTTATAAAGATGATCCATTTGTTTTTCTTAAAAAATGTCAAGAAGCAGGTGCAGGTGAGATAGTAATTAATTCAGTGAGTCAAGATGGAATGATGCAAGGCTATGATTTAAACTTAGCTTTAAAAATTAAAGAGATCGCAAAAATTCCAATTACTTTTTTAGGAGGAGCAGGGTCACTTAATGATATGGAAAAATTGATAGAAAAATTTGGAATTATAGGTGCAGCAGCAGGTAGTTTATTTGTATTTAAAGGAAAATATAGGGCAGTCTTAATAAATTATCCAACTCTTATAGAAAAAAAAAATATTTGTTCTAAAAGTCTAATAAACTATGAGAATATTTAAATTTTTTGTAATTAAAAAATTTAAATATTTATAATTTATGTACAGTATTTCCAACTTTTTTAATAATAAAGCACAAAATTTTTCCAACAATTATAAAAAAGTAAAAAGCTTTAGAGAAAGATATAAATTTTTAACACATAAATTAAAAAATTTACTTAAAAATAACTTAAAAAAAAAAATTCAGATTTTAGATTATGGTTGCGGTGAAGGAATATTCACAGTTGCTTTATCTTATTATGGAAGTGTAACTGCAGTAGATGGTTCAAAAAATATGTTAGATTTAGCTAAAGAAAAAACTATATTAAAAAAAAATAAAAACATTAAATTTATTTTATCTGATTTAAATAATTATAACTCGAATAAAAAATTTGGATTAATATTCTGCTCTAGTGTTATGGAGTATTTAGATAACTTTTCTAAACATTTAGATAAATTGTATAATTTACTTGATGACAAAGGCACTTTAATTTTAACTTTGCCCAACTCTCGAAGTATTTATAGATTAATTGAACTAGCATTGTTCAAGTTAATTAATATCCCAAGATATTATAATTATGTTAAATTAAATAAAAATGAAAATTTCTATACAGAAATTTTGACAAAAAAAAATTTTTTTATTTCAGAGGTAAGTTATTTCTCTAATAATTTTAAAATATTAGACTATATTGGAATTTCTCCAAAATATAAATCATCTATGATACTTTTTATTTTAAAAAAAAAAAATTAAAATTATTTTTTTTGTTATTAAAGATTTTATTGAAATAAATTTATATTAAGTAATTTTTTAAAGTTAATTCTATACATTCAGTTTTAAAGATCAAAATTCAATATTGATTTAAAATTTCTTTTTAGAAATAGATATTTGCATTAATTATTATTAAAATTTACTTATAAAAAGTAAAATTTAAGATAGACTATTCTTTTAAAATTTTTAATGAAATACTCTTTAGAATTCTAATATTATAAAATGAAGCAAATAATTCAATCTTTAAAAACAGGACAAACTAAAGTTGAAGAAATTCCAATACCTTACTCTTCGCCAGGGTCGTTGTTAATAAAAACATCCAAAACTTTGATCTCAACTGGTACTGAGCGAATGTTAGTAGAGTTTGGTAAAGCAGGATTATTAAAAAAAGCAAGCCAACAACCGGAAAAAGTAAAAATGGTTTTAGATAAAGTTTTTACTGATGGTTTAAAAACAACAATTGAGTCGGTATTTAATAAAATAGATCAACCCTTACCATTAGGTTACTGTAATGTTGGCATTGTCCATGAAACAGGATCTGATGTAAAAAATTTTAAAAAGGGCGACAGAGTTGTATCAAATGGTAAACATGCTGAGGCTGTAAATGTTCCAATAAATCTTTGTGCAAAAGTGCCAGATACTGTTTCTGATGAAGAGGCATCGTTTACTATTCTTGGAGCTGTCGCGTTACAAGGAATTCGTTTGGCTAAACCAACGTTGGGTGAAACAGTTGTGGTGATAGGTCTTGGTTTAGTTGGTTTAATGACAGTTCAACTTTTAAAAGCCAATGGTTGTAGAGTTTTAGGAATAGACTTTGATCAAAATAAACTTTCACTTGCAAAAAAATTTGGAGCAGATTTAGTAGATCTTAATAGAGAGGATCCATTAACAATAGCTGATATTTTTTCACGTGGTCGAGGAGTTGATGCTGTAATTATAACCGCCTCAACAACTAGTGATGAGCCAATACGTCAAGCAGCATTGATGTGTAGAAAACGTGGTCGGATAGTTTTAGTTGGAGTGACTGGACTAAAGTTATCAAGAGATGATTTTTTTAAAAAAGAACTAACATTTCAAGTGTCTGCTTCGTATGGACCTGGTCGATATGACACTAACTATGAAGAGAAAGGTCAAGATTATCCAATAGGTTTTGTGCGCTGGACCGAACAGCGAAATTTTGAAGCTGTATTAGACATGATGGCAGCAGGTGCTTTGGATGTTAAACAATTAATATCTCATCAGTTTGATATAAATGAAGCTGAAAAAGCATATAAACTTATTGTTAGTGATGAGCATTCCCTTGGCATTCTGCTGACATATCCTGGAGTAGAGATAACAAATGATTCACGAAAAGTTTTATTATCAAATAATAACAATATAAAAAAATCTAATAATAAAAACACTAATAAAAAAATAAAAGTAAGTTTTTTAGGATCAGGCAATTATGCAACATCAATTTTAATTCCGGCATTTAAAGCTGCAGGAGCTGAATTGAAAAGTATAGCTTCCATTAGTGGAGTTAGTGGTGTTTATACTGGAAAAAAGTATGGTTTTTTTGAAACCACAACTGACAGTGATCGTTTATTTGCTGATAAGGCAATTAATGCAGTTGTAATTGGCACACGTCACGATACACATGCAGATTTTGTTGTCAAAGCTTTAAAAACTCAAAAGCATGTGTTTGTTGAAAAACCATTGTGTTTGACTTTAGAAGAATTGAGTAAAATTGAATCTTCATATTCTTCATCAAATATTTTAATGGTTGGTTTTAATCGTCGTTTTGCTCCTCAGATCCAAAAAATAAAATTCTTATTGGAAAATATTAAAGGTCCAAAAACAATGATAATGACTGTTAATGCAGGAAAAATTCCTAATGATCACTGGACCCAGGATTTAGAAATTGGTGGAGGAAGAATTATTGGAGAGGCTTGTCACTTTATAGATTTACTAATTTTTTTGACAGGTGAAACTATCACAGACTATAAAATTCAATTTATGGATAGCTTAACAAAAGATACTGCCAATATACAACTAAGTTTTAAAGATGGTTCTATTGCCACAATTCATTATTATGCTAATGGTTCAAAATCTTTCCCCAAAGAAAGATTGGAAGTATTTGCGCAAGGTGGAATTCTGCAGTTGGATAATTATCGTAAATTAACTAGCTTCGGTTGGCCTGGATTTAAAAAGATGCATTTGTGGCAACAAGATAAAGGTCAAAAAGCTTGTGTTAAAGCATTTGTTGATGCAATCTCCTCGGGCAATACTTCTCCAATTCCAGTTGAAGAGATTTTCGAAGTCAGTAGGATTTCTATAAAACTATTAAACCAGTAGATTATTGATATTTAAATATTTTCATACAATACGATATTTAAAATTAAAACAAATTTTTTATAAAATTTGGTTTAATTTAGTAAAACCGATCATAATAGAAAAACCTCAGACAAATTTAAGAGTTCTAGAAAATAATTTTTGCCCACCAATTAAAAAAAAAATAAGTTTAATAAATCAAAACACTTTTAAATTTCTAAATAAATCTAAATCTTTATTAGAAGTTGGTTGGAATGAAAATAGAGACAATACTACAAAGTTGTGGCGTTATAACCAGCATTATTTTGATGATTTAAATGCAGTCGAATCATTTAAACGCAAAATATGGCACGATCAACTATTAAAGCATTGGATTAGTGAAAATAGTATAGGAAAAGACATTGGGTGGGAACCATACCCCACATCAATAAGAATTGTTAATTGGGTTAAATGGCAGTTGCAAGGTAATGAACTGTCTGAAGATTCATTAGAAAGCTTGGCAATTCAAGCAAATTGGTTAAGTAAAAGAATAGAATGGCACATACTTGGCAATCATTTATTTTCTAATGCTAAAGCATTAATTTTTGCTGGTTTATTTTTTTCAGGTAAACATTCTGAAATTTGGTTAAAAAAAGGATTGAAAATTATAAATGATGAATTGAAAGAACAAGTTTTAAATGATGGTGGTCATTTTGAACTTAGCCCAATGTATCATGCAATTTTTTTAGAAGATTTATTAGATCTTATCAATATATCTCAAACTTATTCTGAGGTTATTCAAAAAACACTAGTTAACAAATGGATGCAAATTGCAAAAGGTATGCTTAAGTGGCTAGATGTGATGAAGCATCCTGATGGCAATATTGCTTTTTTTAATGACGCGGCTTTAGAAATTGCACCAAATTTTAAAGAATTAAAAAAGTATGCTCAACGATTGGGAATACAATATATTTCTGAAAAATTTAATCAAATTACCCTTCTATCACATAGTGGCTATATACGATATAATTCAAATAGTGGGATTGCATTACTAGATGTCGCTTGCATTGGACCAGATTATCAACCTGGCCATGCACATGCTGATACTTTATCTTTCGAACTTTCTTTGTTTGGTCAACGTTTATTGGTAAATGGTGGCACATCTGATTATGGAATTAATGCAGTAAGGCAATACGAGCGAAGCACTAAAGCCCATAACACTGTAGAAGTTAATGAGCAAAACTCTTCGGAGGTATGGAGTGGATTTAGAGTAGCAAGACGTGCATATCCTTTTGATCTTAAAATTGAAGAGTTAGAAAATTCTGTTAATATAAGTTGTGCTCATAATGGCTATAAAAGATTTGATGAAAGTCTAATTCATAGGCGTCATTGGCAGTTTTCAAAAAATTCACTAATCATCAAAGATCAAATAGATGGATATTTCAAAAGTGCATGTGCTTACTTTCATTTTCATCCTTATGTTACTGTAACAAAAACCAAAAATACTAATTGGAATATTTTAATGCCTAATGGTCAACAAATTATTTTAAAAGTTAAAGTTGGTGAAACGTCTATTGAAACAAGCTATTATTCCCCTGAGTTTGGAAAAAAATTTAAATCACAATGTTTAAAAGTAGCCTTGGATAAAAGAAAAGGCAGTTGTGTTCAAATTTTATGGGACATTTAAAAATGACTAAAAAAAAAATTATGTTGGTTTTTGGAACACGTCCTGAAGCTATTAAGATGGCACCTCTTATACATGCCATAAAGGCTGAACCAGAAAGTTTTAAATTAAAGGTATGTGTAACTTCTCAACATCGAGAAATGTTAGACCAAGTTTTAGATATTTTTAATATAAAACCAGATATTGATTTAAATTTAATGACAAAAAATCAAAACTTATCAAATCTTACATCGTTAATTTTAAATAAAATGCAAACAGTATTTACTAAACACCAGCCTAACATAGTACTAGTCCATGGCGACACAACTACTACTTTAGCGACATCAATGGCTGCATTTTATGAGTCTATTCCAGTTGGACATGTGGAAGCTGGTTTAAGGACATATAATTTAAACGCCCCTTTTCCAGAGGAGTTTAATCGTCAAATAACAAGCAAAATTACAAAATGGCACTTCGTACCAACCAAATTAAGTAAAAAAAATTTATTATCTGAAGGTGTTGATAAATCATTAATAAAAATAACGGGAAATACTGTAATTGATGCTTTGCATTTAATTTTGAAACGAATTGATAAGAATAAGTATCGTCAAAAAAATTTAAATGATATTCTTAATTCCGTTATTCCATTTAACTGGAAAAATAAAAACTTTATTCTAATAACTGCACATAGAAGAGAAAATTTTGGTGATCGTTTTTTAAAAATTTGTTCAGCTCTAAAAGAATTATCAGTAAATTATCCTAAGATACATTTTGTTTACCCAGTGCATCTTAATCCAAATGTAAGTAAAATAGTGTATAAATTGTTGAAAGGAATTAAAAATATACATTTAATTAAACCCTTAGAATATGAGCCATTTATTTATTTACTAAAGCATTCCTATTTAGTTTTAACAGATAGTGGAGGTATTCAGGAAGAAGCCCCAAGCTTAGGTAAGCCAGTATTGGTAATGCGTGAAACGACCGAAAGACCTGAAGCAGTTGAAGCAGGTACAGTTGAGATCGTTGGATCAAATAAGAAAAATATTATTAAAGGAGTATCTCGACTGTTGAATAATAAAAAACATTACCAAAAGATGTCTCGAGCACACAATCCTTATGGAGACGGATTAGCTTGCAAGCGTATAGTGGATGTTTTGCAAAAGATTTGATAACGATAAACTTATGAATAAAAAAACTGTATGTGTAATTGGCCTTGGTTACATAGGATTACCGACAGCAGCGTTAATTGCAAATAAAGGTTATTTAGTCTCCGGCATTGATATTGATGAAGATATTGTATCGAAAATAAATAAAGGTGAAATTCATATTATTGAAGATGGTCTTAAAGCTTATACAAAGTCAGCAGTCTTATCAGGTAAACTAAAAGCTTTTAACAAAATACAACAAAGTGATATATATATTATTTGTGTTCCAACACCATTTCAAAATCAAGATAAAGACACACCAAAACCAAATATTGATTTTGTTTTATCAGCCACTAAAAGTATCTCCCAATTTATTAAACCAGGTGATCTGATAATTTTAGAGTCAACTTCACCAGTCGGTACGACTGAAAAAGTGCAACAAACATTAAAAAACTGTGGTGCAAACTTAGAAGATGTACATATAGCTTACTGTCCAGAAAGAGTTTTACCAGGGAAAATTATGACAGAGTTAGTTGAAAATGATCGAATTGTTGGTGGGCTTACATCGGTAGCAACAAAAAAAGTTATGGAATTTTATCGTTTATTCGTAAGTGGAAATATAGTTGAAACAGATGCAAAAACTGCTGAAATGTGTAAACTAGCTGAAAATAGTTTTAGAGATTTAAACATCGCATTTGCTAATGAGTTATCTATTATCTGTGATAACCATGGCATTAATATTTGGAATTTAATCAAATTAGCCAATAAGCATCCAAGAGTAAATATATTGCAACCTGGTACTGGTGTAGGAGGGCATTGTATAGCAGTAGATCCCTGGTTTATAGTTTCACAGAACAAGGAAAAAGCGAAATTAATTCAAACTGCACGTGAAATAAATAATTACAAAACTAAATGGGTTATTGATAAGATTAAAAATCATGTTGATAGCTATCAAAAAAATGGAATTAAACCAAAAATAGCATGCTTAGGTTTAGCTTTTAAACCAAATATTGATGACTTAAGAGAATCAAAAGCATTAGAAGTTTTCAAAACTTTAGTAGCAGAAGGTTATGAAGTAATTTCAGTCGAACCAAATATTCAATCACATAAAAATTTAAAAATTTTAAATCTTTTTGATGCGATAGATCAAGCTGATTTAATATGTTTGCTTGTAAAACATCGTGAATTTTTAGAACCCGAAGTAAAGAAAAAATTAATGAAATCTCAAGTTCTTGATTTTTGTGGAGTGCTTTCATAAAATTTAATGCGAATTTTAGTTCTAAGTTATTATTACCCGCCAGATATAGGGCCAGGTTCATTAAGAGCTAAATCAATAGTTGATGCATTGTTAGAAGAGGGATCCCCCAATCTTAAAATTGATGTGATAACAACAACACCTAATCGTTACCATTCACTAAATATTTTAGATCCAAGAATTGATAATAACAATAAAGTTTCAATTAATCGTATAATTTTACCTCAACATAAAAATGGTATACTTGATCAAGCAAAATGTTTTGCTTTATTTAGCTTTGCAGTTCGAAGACTAACATCAAAAAAAAAATGGGACATTGTAATTGCAACATCATCACGTTTAATGACAGCAAGTCTTGCAACATATATTGCGAAACACTCAAATTCAAAAATTTATTTAGATATTCGAGATTTGTTCACAGATACAATAAACGATGTTTTAAAAAATAAACTTTTGCATATTTTAATGCCAATATTTTACAGTTTAGAAAAATGGACTTTTAAATCTGCAAATAAATTAAATATCGTTTCGGCAGGTTTTTTAAATTATATTGAAAAAATAGCCCCTAAAGTAAATATATCAACTTACACAAATGGAGTGGATGAAATGTTTATTAATAATGATTTTTTATCTAAAAAAAACTCATCCAAGCCTTTAATTTTATATGCTGGCAATATTGGTGATGGTCAAGGATTGCATAGAATAATCCCAGATATAGCAAATTTAATGAAAGATTTTCAATTTAAATTAATTGGAGATGGTAGTGCAAAAAAGTTATTAATAGATAATGATTTGTTTAAATCACAAACTAATATTGAAATTTCAAATCCAATGTTAAGAAATGAACTAATATATGAATATCAAAATGCAGATATTTTATTTTTACATTTAAATGATCACAAGGCGTTTCTTAAAGTTTTACCGTCAAAAATTTTTGAATATGCTGCAACAGGTAAACCCATAATTGCAGGTGTATCAGGATATGCTGCAGAATTTTTAAAAGAAGAAGTAAAAGGAGTTGAAGTTTTTGACCCCTGCGATGTAGCTTCAATGAAGATTGGATTAGAGAAATTATTAAGTGGACCAAAAATTATAGATCGTCATGATTTTTGTTTACGTTATTCGAGAAAAAAAATTATGAAAAAATTAGCTAAAGACGTTTTGACTTTATCTAACTAGCATCTAATCATAAAAAAATGTCATTTTAGGAATAAAAATTAGTAAATTCATATATAAGTTTAATAATTGCATTTATTAATTTGTTAAATCTTTTTGAATGAAAAAAATTTGTATTACAGGGGCAAATGGCTTTATAGGTAAAACTCTTTATAAATCTTTAAAAGCACCCGACAATCATATCCGAGGTTTTGTTAGAGCTATGGATTTAGATAATAATTCTTTAGAGACTGAACACATATCAGTTGGAGATATTAGCTCAAAAACAAATTGGAAAGATCATTTAAATGGATTTGATTGCATTATACATTGTGCTGGTTTAACTCATCAGATGAGCAGTATTAAAGATATAAATGTTTACAATTTGGTTAATACCAAAGGAACAAAGCGTCTAGCCGAACATGCAGTTGAAGCTGGTATTAAAAGATTAGTTTTTTTAAGTTCAGTAAAAGTTAATGGTGAAAGTACACATCAGATTACTAAACAGAAATTTTCATATAAAGACATATCAAATCCCAAGGATCTTTATGCAACATCAAAACTTGAGGCTGAGAACGCATTGTGGGAAATTTCTTTAAGAACAGGTTTAGAAGTAGTTGTTGTGCGGTTACCACTAGTTTATGGTTATGGCGCAAAAGGAAATTTAGAGAGATTAATAAAACTTGTAAAATCAGGAATTCTATTACCATTTAGTTTAGTTAAAAATCAACGCTCCATGATAGGAATAGATAATTTAATTGATTTATTAATTCGATGTATTGATCATCCAGAAGCTAGTGGAAAAACTTTTTTAGCTTCAGATGGAGAAGACTTGTCAACCCCTGAACTTATAAAGTTTATTGCCTCATCAATGGGAAGAAAAGCTAATTTGTTTCCTTTTCCTATTTCTATACTTAAGTTTCTAGGTTCAATTTTTGGAAGAAGAGAAGAAATAAATAGGTTGGTTGGATCATTAAGAATAGATAATAGCTATACAAAAAAAATATTAAATTGGTCTCCACCTATTAGTGTTGAAGAGGGGATTAGGAGAATGGTTCAAGAAAAATGATAAGGATTTTTGACTTTTTATTTTCATTAATAGGTTTAATATTTTTATCACCTTTAATAATTTTAATATTTTTTATTGGTTTATTTGACAATGGATCACCTTTGTTCATTCAAAGTCGAGTTGGTTATAATCTTAAATTTTTTTCGTTAATCAAATTTAGAACAATGCCCATGGGTGTGAGATCAGCTGGAACACAT
>CEOK01003575.1_pt1 | contig 17847 bp, 13 predicted proteins | sample 427001 | NCBI WGS metagenome assembly CEOK01 (sample SAMEA2591108, study PRJEB7988) | marine metagenome | isolation source: saline water (ENVO:00002010), including | reverse complement strand
TTTTGCCATCTCAGCGTCTCCTAAACGAGCTTTAAATTGCTTTTCCTGTGATTTGAAATATCGAGCAAAATTACTTGGAAATTTTTGTTAAACATTCTCATGCCGAAAACTGACATAGTCAATCAGAACTGAGATAAAAGTTAGTGTCACTCTTAATTTTCTCCTTAATACTTATAACTAAAATCAACTCTTCAACACATAAATGTGATATTAAAATAAAATGTATTTTTTAATCAAAAAGCAGAACAATTTTACTCTGCAATCTTAGTATTATCCTGTATACTCGCCCCGTTTTTTAATTAACCGATATCCTTTATTCGCTGAGTTCAAAAATGACTGATCTATCTCATTACAGAAACATAGGTATATTCGCTCACGTTGACGCTGGTAAAACTACTACTACGGAACGAATTTTGAAGTTAACTGGCAAAATCCATAAAACTGGTGAAGTACATGACGGCGCAGCGACTACCGACTTCATGGAACAAGAACAAGAACGAGGTATAACAATACAATCTGCGGCAACAACGTGTTACTGGCGCGACCATCGTTTCAACATTATAGACACTCCCGGTCACGTAGATTTTACCGTAGAAGTGTATCGATCATTAAAGGTTCTAGATGGCGGAGTTGGCGTTTTTTGTGGATCTGGAGGCGTTGAACCGCAGTCAGAAACCAACTGGAGATACGCCAACGAATCCGAGGTTGCTAGGATAATTTTCGTTAACAAGATGGATAGAATGGGCGCCGATTTTTTAAAAGTTGTCGAACAAATTAAAAAAGTTCTCGGAGCAAATCCATTAGTTATGTGTCTGCCAATAGGAATTGAGGAGAACTTCGTAGGCCTTGTAGATCTTTTAACGCGCCAAGCATATATCTGGGATGACTCAGGTATGCCAGAAAAGTATCAGATTAAAGATGTACCTGAGTATATGACCGAACAAGTAGAAGAATACCGCGAGCGTTTAGTCGAGTCTGCAATAGAGCAAGACGACGATTTAATGATGGCATATGTGGAGGGTGAGGAAATTTCTATAGACCAAATCAAAGGCTGTATCCGGAAGGGTACAATAGCTCTAGATTTCTTTCCGACCTATTGCGGCTCTGCGTTCAAAAATAAAGGGGTACAAATGGTATTAGACGCCGTGGTTGACTTCCTTCCTGATCCCACTGAAGTCGACCCTCAGCCACTAACTGATGAAAAAGGCGATGAAACGGGCGAATATGCTGTTGTGTCCACGGCAGAGTCATTTAAAGCACTTGCATTTAAAATCATGGATGACCGATTTGGTGCTCTGACTTTCATCAGAATTTATTCTGGAAAATTGGAACGAGGCATGACGATTTACAATTCTTACACCGGCAAGACCGAACGCATTGGCCGCATGGTAGAAATGCATGCCGATGACCGAAATGAAATCGAATCTGCAATTGCCGGGGACATAATTGCAATTGTTGGAATGAAGAATGTTCAGACCGGCCACACTTTATGTGATCCGAAATCGCCGGTAACTTTGGAGCCGATGATATTCCCTGAACCTGTAATATCGATAGCAGTCAAACCAAAAGATAAAGGCGGCTCTGAAAAAATGGGGATTGCCATAGGGAAAATGGTGGCTGAAGACCCTTCTTTCCGAGTCGAAACTGATGAAGATTCAGGAGAGACAATTTTAAAGGGGATGGGTGAACTGCATTTGGATATCAAAGTAGACATTTTGAAAAGAACTTACGGAGTGGATCTAATCGTTGGTGCACCACAAGTTGCATACCGAGAAACCATAACAAATGCTATCGAAGATAGTTATACCCACAAAAAACAATCTGGTGGTTCTGGACAATTCGGGAAAATTGACTTTCGCATCCGCCCCGGTGAACCAGGTAGCGGTTTTTTATTTAGTTCAACGGTCGTGGGGGGGAATATACCCAAAGAATTTTTTCCAGCCATTGAGAAAGGATTTAAGACAATGATGTCTGACGGGCCGATGGCAGGATATCCTGTTCTTGATGTCGAATTTGAAATATTTGATGGGGCCTATCATGCGGTGGATTCATCGGCCGTGGCTTTCGAAATAGCGGCAAAAGGAGCTTTTCGGCAAGCCATGCCCAAAGCAGGACCTCAGATTATAGAGCCAATAATGAAAGTAGATGTTTTTACCCCAGAGGATCATGTGGGTGACGTCATCGGTGACCTAAATCGTCGCCGAGGGATGATTAAAGATCAAGAAGCGGCTACAACGGGAGTTCGAATCAAAGCGGATGTTCCACTGTCAGAAATGTTCGGTTACATCGGCCATCTGAGAACCATGACCTCAGGACGAGGTCAATTTTCAATGGAATTTTGTCATTACATGCCTTGCCCACAAAATATTGCCAATGAGGTAATAAGTGCAGCAAAAGAATTGCGTGAAGCAAAATAACACCATGTTTGTGCCGAGGACTTTTAAAGTGGATTGCAAATAGCTTTAGTGACCATAAGTTTTTGAAACTATGAAATCACATACATTTTTGGGTGCTTCACAATAACGGCTAAACTCCATTGTAAAGGTTGCTCTGCCCTGTGAGGCGGACCGAAGATCGGTTGCGTACCCAAACATCTCTGCGAGCGGAACTTCCGCGTTCACCACTTTCCCTCGGGCATTATCCTCCATACCAACAATTAAGCCACGACGACGATTAAGATCACCAACAACATCCCCCATGTTGATCTCTGGAGTAACAACTTCTACATTCATCACAGGCTCTAAGAGGACAACTGAGCCCTCGTCTACCAATTTTTTAGTCGCTAATGAACCTGCCATTTTAAATGCAATTTCAGAAGAGTCTACGTCATGATAAGACCCATCAAACAAAGTAGCTTTTAATCCCAGAAGAGGATAGCCAGCAAGGATGCCGTTCTGCATTTGCTCCTCAATACCTTTAGCTACTGCCGATATGTATTCTCGCGGAACTGCGCCGCCGATAATTTCGTTTATGAACTCAAGTCCTACCCGATCGGAGTTCTCAGTTGGTTCAAATCTAATCCACACATGACCATACTGCCCTCTGCCTCCAGATTGACGGATGAATTTCCCTTCAATCGTACACCAATTCTGGATTGCTTCCCGATAGGCAACTTGAGGCTTTCCTATGTTAGCCTCCACGAAAAATTCCCTTCGCATTCGATCGACCAAAATATCTAAGTGCAATTCTCCCATACCAGAAATGATGGTTTGTCCGCTATCTACATCCGTACTTACACGAAAAGAGGGATCTTCCTGTGCCAATTTACCCAGCGCCATCCCCATTTTTTCTTGATCCACCTTAGAGCGAGGCTCAACTGCGACCGATATAACTGGGTCTGGGAATTCCATTTTTTCCAATACAATTTTTTGATCCTCTGAACATAAGGTATCTCCGGTCGAAATATCTTTCAATCCTATGGCTGCGGCAATATCTCCGGCGAATACTTGTTTTATTTCCTCACGACTATTTGAGTGCATTTGTACCATCCGTCCGATCCTTTCACGTTTTTGCTTAGCAGAATTATAAACTGCCGAACCGCTCTCCAAACGACCTGAATAAACTCGCATGAAAGTCAAAGAACCAACATAAGGATCAGATGCAATTTTAAAAGCTAACGCTGCGAAAGGAGCACTATCCTTTGCTAAGCGCAATCCTTTTTCTCCACCATCCGTGTAACCTTCCACCGGTTTAATATCAGTAGGAGATGGTAAATATTGGATAACTGCATCAAGCATCGCCTGAATCCCTTTATTCTTAAAAGCCGAACCGCCCAGCGCTGGCACTATTTCATTATTCAAAGTACGTTTGCGTAACCCGGCGATAATATCTGCTTCACTCAGAGGCTGTTCATCCAAATACTGTGTCATTAACGTGTCATCAGCCTCTACTACTACCTCAATTACGTATTCCCGCATTTCATTACATATTTTTCTTGATTCCTCTGGTATTTCCTCATATTCGAAAGTCATACCTTGATCACTCTCTCTCCAGTATATTGCTTTCATTTTAATTAGGTCGACCACACCTCGAAAGTCACCCTCTGAACCTAGTGTCATTTGCACTGGAACCACCTTGGCACCCAGCCTATTTTCCAGCTCCTGTATGACACCCTTAAAATTTGCACCGGCTCGATCCATTTTATTTACAAATACTAGACGGGGAACGTTGTACTTATCAGCTTGACGCCACACCGTTTCAGTTTGAGGTTGGACCCCTGATGCAGCACATAGGACTACAACCGCGCCATCCAACACACGCAGTGACCGCTCCACTTCTATGGTGAAATCGACATGTCCCGGGGTATCAATAATATTTATTCGATGCGAACTGTACTGAGAGTCCATTCCCCTCCAGAAGCAGGTTGTCGCTGCAGAAGTTATAGTTATTCCCCTCTCTTGCTCCTGCTCCATCCAATCCATGGTGGCTGCGCCGTCATGGACTTCTCCCAACTTGTGAGAAAGCCCGGTGTAAAATAGCACTCTCTCAGTAGTTGTAGTCTTGCCAGCATCGACATGGGCGCAGATCCCAATATTACGGTAATATTCAATATGGGTCTGACGAGTCACGATATTTTTCCTAAAACCTGCAGAGGGCAGCCGATTCGACCACCCTTTTTCACGCTATCACGCGCTGTGTGTATTGACTTAAAAGCGAAAGTGAGAGAATGCCTTGTTGGCCTCTGCCATACGATGAACATCTTCACGTTTTTTAACCGCACCACCTTTCCCCTGAACGGCATCGACTAGCTCTCCCGCCAGGCGTTGAGGCATAGATTTTTCACCCCTACTTCTGGCATAGTCCACCAACCACCTCATAGCGAGGGCGGTCCTTCGAGCTGGCCTAACATCCACTGGCACTTGGTACGTCGCTCCCCCTACTCTTCGCGATTTAACTTCCACCATAGGAGCAACATTATCTAACGCTTCCTGAAACACCTCTACCGGATCCCTTTTTAAGCGGTCTTCTACCGCTGTCATAGCTCCATATACAATTCTCTCCGCTACCGCCTTTTTCCCACTCACCATAACGTGGTTCATAAATTTGGCTAGCGTTGTATTACCGTACTTAGGGTCTGGAAGAATTTCCCGTTTTGCGACCACTCTTCTTCTTGGCATGTTTAATGACCTTTTTTCCCTCAGCTCATCCACTAGGACCTTTATTTCAAGGCCTACTCTACTACCCCTACCGATATTATCTGGTTGTATTTTTATTATTTTGGACGTTTAGTCCCATATTTAGACCTTCGTTGAGTTCGACCATCCACTCCAGAAGTGTCCAGTGTTCCTCTCACAGTATGATATCTTACTCCTGGCAAATCTTTCACTCGGCCACCCCGGATCAAAACCACGCTGTGTTCCTGCAAATTATGTCCCTCACCCCCGATGTAAGATGTGACCTCGAATCCACTAGTTAAACGAACACGGCATACTTTTCTCAAAGCAGAGTTAGGCTTCTTTGGCGTAGTTGTATACACTCTGGTACATACACCACGCCGCTGAGGGCATGCTCTCAACGCAGGGACGTCGGATTTGCTAACTTTTCTCTGCCTAGGCTTTCGGACAAGCTGATTGATAGTAGCCATCATTGTCTCTCTTTAAATCAAAAATAATTAGTGTCAAATGCTCGACCTGTTCTACGCCTTACTGTTCGTTTAAAGGATACTGCTCATATACCATTAAAGCGGCCGTCAGTCTAATCAGGTCAATGTCAATCGTCAAGCACTCGTTCTTTCACACCCAGATTTCATTATTCGTCAACCAAGTCTACACTGAAAGCTTCCAGAAGAGCTGCTTCAACATCAGCTGCACTTTTAGCTGAATCCAACTTTGCATCGCGCTCCTTTCGCCTCTGCGAATGATAGGCAAGGCCTGTTCCGGCCGGTATTAAACGCCCAACCACAACATTCTCTTTCAAACCTCTCAATGGATCAGCCTTTCCAGTGACGGCTGCTTCGGTTAAAACACGTGTAGTCTCTTGAAAAGACGCCGCCGAAATAAAACTTTCAGTTGCAAGTGAGGCTTTGGTAATACCTAACAACTGCCGCTCATATTTTGCCGGTTGAAGACCATCTGCACGAAGCCTCTCATTTTCCTCAATTACTTGCCGATACTCAACCTGCTCACCCCTTATTAGGGAAGAATCGCCCATATCTGTTATCTCTACTTTTCTCAACATCTGTCGTGTGATAACTTCGATGTGCTTGTCGTTAATTTTTACCCCTTGCAACCTGTACACTTCCTGAATCTCATTAACAATGTATTTAGCAAGCTCACCGATGCCTTTTAAGCGCAAAATATCATGAGGAGTTGGGGGTCCATCGGAAATAACCTCGCCTTTTTCTACGTGCTCTCCCTCGAACACACCTAATTGGCGCCATTTTGGGATTAACTCTTCATACTGTAACTTGCCATTTGCCAGGGGTTTCCCATCATCTGGTGTGATGACCAAACGTAGTTTTCCTTTAGTCTCTTTACCGAGAGTTACAGTGCCCGTAATTTCAGCAAGGATAGCCGGATCTTTAGGTTTTCTGGCTTCAAATAGATCAGCAACCCTCGGCAATCCCCCAGTAATGTCCTTTGTACCGCCAGATTCTTGCGGAATACGAGCAATGACCTGACCAATTTCAATCTGTTCTCCATCACTAATACTGATGCTTGCATTTGCGGGGAGCGGGTAATGTGCAGGAACCGTAGAATTTGGAAAAATTAATTCCTTCCCATTAGAATCTGTAAGGGAAATTATTGGTTTTAAATCTTTACCCGCCGCTGGACGCTCGTTTTGATCGATAATTGAGATGCTAGTTAGACCCGTAATTTCATCGGTCTGCTGCCGGGTGCTCAAACCCTCTTCCATTCCAGAGAAAGCTGCATTACCAGAAACTTCAGTAACTATAGGATGAGTGTGTGGATCCCAATTAGCGACTACATCACCAGCATTAACTCTGTCAGAGTCCTTAACTTTGATCATTGCCCCATAAGGCAATTTATATCTTTCTCTCTCCCTGCCATTTTCGTCTGTAATGGCCAACGCGCCAGATCTAGATACAGCAACCAAATGGCCCGCCTTGTTTTTAACAGTCTTTAAATTAATTAGGCGGACGGTCCCCTTCTGCTTGACCTTAACGTTGTCTACTGCTGATGCTCTGGATGCAGCGCCCCCGATATGGAATGTACGCATCGTTAGCTGAGTGCCCGGCTCTCCGATGGACTGCGCTGCGATAACTCCTACTGATTCGCCCTGGTTGACTCTGTGACCTCGTGCCAAATCACGTCCATAACACGCCGCGCATATTCCATAGCGCACCTCGCAAGTAATTGGCGATCTCACTTTTACTTCATCGATACCAGCACTTTCGATACGTTTTACCCATTGCTCATCTATCATAGTTCCCAAAGGAACTGCTACTTCTTCAGTGCCTGGGTATTTCACATCGGAGGCTACCACTCTACCTAAAATACGATCTCCAAGTGTCTCAATGATATCGCCTCCTTCAATGACCGGCGACATCACCAATCCGTCTGTCGTTCCACAATCAGTTTCCGTAACAACAACATCCTGTGCAACATCAACTAAACGCCGCGTTAAATATCCAGAATTCGCTGTCTTGAGGGCCGTGTCAGCAAGCCCTTTTCGCGCTCCATGGGTGGAAATAAAGTATTGAAGCACATTAAGCCCCTCACGAAAATTTGCTGTAATTGGAGTTTCTATGATAGATCCGTCAGGGCGCGCCATTAGTCCTCGCATTCCCGCCAACTGCCGTATTTGCGCAGGTGATCCCCGCGCACCAGAGTCGGCCATTATAAAAACGGAATTAAATGAATCTTGCTGTTCTTGATTACCATCTGAATTAACAAAGTTATCCTTGCTAATACCCTTCATCATAGATTTAGCAACTTTGTCATTTGCCTGTGACCAGATATCAATAACCTTATTATATTTTTCGCCTTGAGTGACAAGGCCAGATGCAAACTGACTCTCTATTTCTCGCACTTGCTCATCTGCCGAGCTAATGATCTCTTGTTTATCGTCTGGTATAACAAAGTCATTTACCCCTATAGAAGCCCCTGACCTAGTTGAAAAATCAAATCCCATATACATTAGCTGATCTGCAAAAATAACGGTGTCTTTGAGCCCTACCCGTCGATAACACTCATTTATAACGGTTGAAATAGCTCTTTTAACCATTGGCCTGTTAACCAATGAAAATGGAACTCCGTCAGGTGTAATATCCCAAAGCAATGCTCTTCCGACTGTTGTTTCCTCAATGCTTCTAACAGCCGAGCGTTCGCCGGTAACTTCATTAATTGAAGTCTCGTTAACCCGGACCTTTATTCGTGCTTGCAAATCGACGCATTTTGAGTGGTAAGCTCGCGATACTTCTCTCACATCACTGAAGACCATGCCCTCTCCAAGCACATTTATCCGCGCACGGGTCATGTAATACAACCCTAAAACTACGTCCTGGGAGGGAACAATTATGGGTTCACCTGAAGCTGGGGAGAGAATATTATTAGTTGACATCATCAAGGCTCTTGCCTCCATTTGAGCCTCTATTGTGAGAGGAACATGAACCGCCATTTGGTCTCCGTCAAAATCAGCGTTATAAGCGGCACATACCAAAGGATGTAAATTAATAGCTTTTCCTTCAATAAGAACTGGTTCAAAAGCCTGTATGCCAAGACGGTGGAGAGTTGGCGCACGATTCAACAATACCGGATGTTCCCGAATAACCTCATCAAGAATATCCCAGACAACCGCTTCTTCTCTCTCTACCATTTTTTTTGCCGCTTTTATGGTAGTTGCCAAACCCCTCAGCTCAAGTTTACTAAAAATAAAGGGTTTAAAGAGCTCCAAAGCCATGCGTTTTGGTAATCCACACTGATGTAGTCGGAGCGTTGGGCCAACTACGATTACCGATCGACCAGAGTAATCCACTCTTTTTCCTAACAAATTTTGGCGAAAGCGTCCCTGTTTTCCCTTAATCATGTCAGCTAGTGACTTCAGTGGACGCTTGTTGGACCCAGTGATTGCTCGCCCTCGGCGCCCATTATCTAAAAGCGCATCGACTGACTCTTGCAACATTCGTTTCTCATTGCGAACAATAATGTCCGGGGCACTCAGCTCTAAAAGTCGTTTCAAGCGATTGTTTCTGTTAATCACTCTCCGATACAAATCGTTCAAATCTGATGTCGCAAAACGTCCTCCATCAAGAGGAACTAATGGCCTTAAATCTGGCGGTAGCACCGGCAAAGCCTTTAAAATCATCCATTCAGGCTTGTTGCCGGAGCCATGAAACGCCTCCAGCAACTTTAGTCTTTTCGAAATCTTTTTAATTTTAGTTTCAGAACGCGTATTAGGTATTTCCTCTCGAATGGTAGCTATTTCGTCATCTAAATTAATTTCTCGTAACAATGACTGAATGGCATCTGCTCCCATTAAGGCCACAAATTCATCTCCAAACTCACCCATTGCCTCAAAGTATTCTTCGTCCGTTAGAAGTTGACCTTTTTCAAGAGTCGTTAACCCAGGATCAGTGACAACGAACGATTCAAAGTAGAGGACTCTCTCTATCTCCCGAAGGGTCATATCAAGCATGAGTCCAATGCGAGATGGTAACGATTTCAGGAACCATATGTGAGCAACAGGACAAGCCAATTCAATATGACCCATTCGCTCTCTTCTAACTTTTGTAAGAGTTACTTCTACCCCACACTTTTCACACACAATACCTCGATGCTTCATACGTTTATATTTACCGCACAAACACTCATAGTCTTTGACAGGACCAAAAATTTTTGCACAAAAAAGGCCCTCTCTCTCTGGCTTAAATGTCCTATAGTTAATTGTTTCAGGTTTCTTCACCTCACCAAATGACCAAGATCGGATCATCTCTGGAGAAGCTAAACTAATTCGCAAATTGTCAAATTCGCTACTTTGATCTTTTTGCTTGAGCAGATTCACAAGGTCTTTCAAGACTTATCCTCCAAATAAAAAATTAGTTCCCGCAGCTATCAAGCAGCTGCAAAGAGTTCAAGCCAAGCTATTCCTGCTCCAGCTCAATGTTAATTCCTAAAGAACGTATTTCTTTGACCAAGACGTTGAATGATTCCGGCATACCTGGTTCCATACGGTGATCTCCGTCTACGATATTTTTATACATTTTGGTTCTACCAACGACGTCGTCAGATTTTACCGTAAGCATTTCTTGCAAGGTATAGGCTGCCCCATAGGCTTCCAATGCCCAGACCTCCATTTCTCCGAACCGCTGCCCGCCAAATTGCGCCTTACCCCCCAAGGGTTGCTGCGTAACCAAACTGTAGGACCCTGTAGATCGAGCATGCATCTTATCATCCACCAGATGATTAAGCTTTAGCACGTACATATAACCAACGGTGACAGGTCGATCAAATTTATCGCCTGTCCGACCATCATAAAGATCGCATTGCCCAGATTCAGATAAATCGGCAAGAGATAGTAGTTTCTTAACTTCAACCTCATTCGCGCCGTCAAAAACAGGAGTTGCAATTGGAACGCCATGCCGCAAGTTCGATGCTAATTCAAGCACTTCTGCATCCGACAATGTTGCCAAGTCAGTTTTGAACACTGCATCGCCAGTGTCATAAATCTCTTGTAGAAAGCGACGGATATTAACCAGCTGTGCCTGCTCTCTGAGCATTTTATCTATCTTTACCCCAAGACCCTTTGCAGCCATTCCCATATGGGTCTCCAATATTTGACCCACATTCATCCTAGAGGGCACCCCCAGCGGATTTAAAACAATATCAACTGGCACCCCATCAACGTCATAAGGCATATCTTCAACAGGTTTTATCACTGATATGACACCCTTGTTACCGTGCCGTCCAGCCATCTTATCTCCGGGCTGAATTCTGCGTCTTACTGCTAGATAAACTTTTACAGTTTTCAAAACTCCGGGAGCCAAATCATCTCCACTTTGAAGCTTCCGCTTTTTTTCCTCGAAGCGTTCATCAAGCAAAGCACGTCGCTCTTGAAGCTGCTCTTTTGCCTGAGCAAACTGCTCATTTATTTCGGGCGATTCCATTCGGATATCGAACCAATCGTCCGCTGAGAACTGTGCAGCTGTCTCGGCATCAATAATAGAACCTTCGGCTATACCCCTCGCTTTTATCACCGGAGCTCCATCAACAGCTGCAAAAAGCCGAGCTAGAGTGGCATTCTCAACTATTCGATACTCATCATTTAAATCTTTTTGGAACTGATCTAGCTCCATCTTTTCTATATCTAAAGAGCGTTGGTCCTTATCAAGTCCGTCTCTTGTAAAAACTTGCACATCAATTACGGTGCCTTTTGTACTGGTTGGAACACGCAAAGAGGTGTCTTTAACATCAGACGCCTTCTCACCAAAGATGGCTCTTAAAAGTTTCTCCTCTGGGGTGAGCTGGGTTTCACCTTTAGGCGTAACCTTCCCCACCAAAATATCACCAGCAGAAACCTCTGCACCGATGTAAACGATACCTGATTCATCAAGCCGTGAAAGTGCAGCTTCTCCCACATTTGGTATATCCGCAGTTATATCCTCTGAACCGAGCTTCGTATCTCTCGCCACGCAAGTTAGTTCCTGAATGTGGATTGTTGTAAAACGATCCTCTTGCACCACCCGCTCCGAGATTAAAATTGAGTCCTCAAAGTTGTACCCGTTCCACGGCATGAACGCTATGCGCATATTTTGACCGAGCGCCAATTCCCCTAAATCTACAGAGGGCCCATCAGCGAGAACATCTCCACGGGAAATTTGATCGCCGTGCTTGACAATCGGTCGCTGATTGATACATGTATTTTGATTTGACCTTGTGTACTTTGTTAAATTGTATATGTCTACTCCGGCTTCTCCTTGCTCCACTTCAGATTCACTTACTCTCACAACTATCCGAGCAGCATCAACGCTCTCAACTATCCCACCTCTAAGGGCCACTTTACAAACACCCGAGTCGCTAGCTACTGTTCTTTCAATGCCGGTTCCGACTAAGGGGGCCTCTGCTATGAGAGTTGGAACTGCCTGTCGCTGCATATTGGAACCCATGAGTGCTCGGTTGGCGTCATCATGCTCTAAGAACGGTATTAAAGAAGCGGCCACAGAAACCACCTGATGCGGGGAAACATCCATATAATCGACTTCTTCAGGAGATTTTACCGTAAATTCGTTCTGGTGACGCACTGTTACTAAATCTTCAGACAATTTATCGGATGTATCCAATTTAGAAGATGCTTGAGCAATCACAAATTGTGATTCATTAATTGCTGACAAATATTCAATCTCACTCGTTACACGTCCACCCTCTACTTTCCTGTAAGGCGTTTCAATAAATCCGTAACTGTTCGTCCTTGCATAAGTAGCTAGAGAGTTGATAAGACCGATATTGGGTCCTTCAGGGGTCTCGATAGGACATACCCGACCGTAGTGAGTTGGATGGACATCTCTGACTTCAAATCCAGCCCGCTCACGAGTCAACCCTCCGGGCCCTAAAGCAGAAACGCGACGTTTGTGAGTTATTTCTGATAACGGATTATTTTGATCCATAAACTGAGACAACTGGCTTGATCCGAAAAATTCTTTCATCGCTGCCGCCACCGGTTTAGCATTGATTAAATCCTGTGGCATTAAACTTTCCGACTCGGCGACCCCCAAACGCTCTTTGACAGCTCGTTCCACTCGAACTAACCCAACTCTGAACTGATTTTCTGCCATCTCACCAACGGAGCGAATTCTGCGATTTCCGAGGTGATCAATATCATCAACGGCTCCTTTACCATTTCTTATATCAATCAACATTTTCATGACATCGGCAATATCAGATGTCTCCTTGTATAAATCTGCTAACTCTTGAGCCTCATCAGTTTTTAAGTTTGAAAAATATCGATTATCATAGAGAATTCCAGAACCATCCTCATCAGCGCGTCCGAGACGTCGGTTAAATTTCATCCTGCCAACTCCGGAAAGATCATATCGCTCGATATTAAAGAACAGATTATAAAAAAGGTTCTCAGCTGATTCTTTAGTTGGAGGTTCTCCAGGGCGCATCATTCTATAAATTTCTACTAGCGCCTCCAATTGGGTGCGAGAGGGATCTGTACGAAGGGTATCAGAAATGAACGGGCCACAGTCTAAATCATTGGTATAAAGCGTGTCAATTTTGAAGATACCCGCATTGACTAAAGTCTTTAAATTTTCAGCATTAATTTCAGTGTTGCATTCAAACAATAATTCACCAGTTTCCGGATCTTCAATATCTTTTGCCAAACGGCGTCCCAACAAATATTCATCCGAGACCTCTAAGGTTGTCACCTCATTTTTTGCTAGTTGACGGATATGTCTAGCGGTAATGCGCCTACCTTTTTCAACAACTACATTTCCGTTATTGTCTTTAATTTCAAAAACAGCTATTTCACCCCTTAATCTTTCGGGATCTAAATCAAGAAAAAAAACATTATTCCTGTAATTGAATGTACTAGTATCAAAAAAAGACTCGAGGATTTCTTCGCTAGAGTATCCTAATGCGCGCAGTAAAATAGTAGCTGGCAACTTTCTTCGTCGATCTATCCGAACATATAACAAGTCTTTGGGGTCAAATTCGAAGTCTAACCAAGATCCTCTGTATGGAATTACTCTGGCGGTATATAAAAGTTTGCCCGATGAATGCGTTTTACCTTTGTCATGATCAAAAATTACTCCCGGGGAACGATGTAGCTGAGACACAATAACTCGTTCTGTGCCATTGATAACAAAGGTTCCATTATCTGTCATGATGGGAATTTCACCTAAATACACCTCTTGCTCTTTGATATCTTTGATCGCTTTATTTGACGACTCTTTATCGTAAATTAAAAGCCGGACTCTGACTCGGAGGGGCACCGAAAATGTAGCGCCACGTAATTTACATTCATCCACCTCAAAAGCGGGTTTTCCAAGCACATAATCTACGTATTCGAGCGCTGCAAAACCGGCATATCCGACAATTGGAAATATTGAGCTAAGCGCTGCATGAAGCCCAGTATTCTCCCTCGCCTCTTTGGCTAAGCCTAACTGCGTGAAATTTTTATAAGAATCTAATTGAATTGATAATAAATAAGGCAAGTCCATTACATTTGGCAATTTACCAAAATTCTTTCGGATTCGCTTTTTTTCAGTAAAAGTATATGCCATGCTCTTTCCTCAAAAAAATGTAATAGCGCCCAAACAACTGCTTAGGCCGCTTAACAAAACAAACACTAATTTTTTCTGTATCAGACTTGAAATGAGGGTATTTATTTAAGCTCTACGCTTGCTCCAGCCTCTTCAAGTTGTTTTTTTGCATCCTCTGCATCTTCTTTCGAAAGACCCTCTTTTACAGTTGAGGGCGCCCCATCGACCAACCCCTTGGCTTCTTTCAGGCCCAAACCTGTTATAGCACGCACCGCTTTAATTACATTGACCTTTTTGTCTCCAACTGCACTAAGAACCACATCAAATTCAGTCTGTTCTGCAGCAACATCCTCTGCTGTTGCCTCTGGGGCAGCTGCTATGGCAACCGAGGCTTGAGCCGAGACACCAAATTTTTCTTCCATTGCACTCACTAGCGCTACCACATCCATTACGCTCATCTCACTGATTGCATCCAATATTTCTTCATTTGATAGGGCCATTTAGGATCTCCTTGTGTTTATAAATTAATTTGAAGACTTTCAAGCAGCTTGTTCTTTGGTGTCCCGAATTGCCGCCATTACTCGCGTTACTTTTGTTGGAATTTCATTTACAGTTCGAACTAGTGTGTTCACTGGAGCCAGGGTAACGCTGACTAACATTCCCAGCGCTTCAATACGCGTGGGCAAGTTCGCCAAAACGTCCACTTGAGCACCCTCAAGAAGTTTTCCCGCAATCGAAAGCGCCTTAACTTGGAAATTTTCGTTTGACTTTGCAAAATCCTTGAGCAAACGTGCCGCCGCCCCTGGATCATCCATTGAAAAAGCGAACAAGGACGGTCCCTTAAGTTTATCTTCAACGCACTCGAAATCAGTGCCCTCGAATGCCCTCCTGGCAAGAGTGTTACGCACAATACAAATTCGCACATTCATCAGTCTGGCATCGGCTCGTAATTTAGTAATGTCAGACACGCTTACCCCTCTAGCATCGGCAATGACTAGAGACAATGCTGTCTCTGCTGTGGAATGAACATCTGTTACGATAGATTTTTTTTCGTCAAGAGTCAGTGGCATATTTTTCGGTCCAATCCTTCGTTTTCATCTAGCTGCAACATAAATGTCACGCCATAAGTTTGAGTTCGTTGCCGGCGGATTTTCGCCGAAACCGCACAATCTTCACAGGTTACTAGTTTCAACTCAGTCTGGTTAAACATGATAAGTACCTATGATCTATGAAAGTTAGCGTAAAATAACGCAATTTGAAATTTATAATTCAAGCAGAGTCTAGCACTCCTACACATTGAGGGATGTTTTGTCAACCATGATTCCGGGACCCATAGTTGACGATAGGGTAATTTTTTTCATATAGACTCCTTTCGAGGACGCAGGCTTCGCCTTCAACAAATCTGAAATAAATGCCTCTAGATTATTCCTCAATGAATGTATATCGAAAGACACTACACCGATACCTCCGTGCACAATTCCATTTTTATCGGCTCTATAACGGATTTGTCCCGACTTTGCATTACGCACTGCTTCTGCAACGTTTGGCGTGACAGTGCCCGATTTCGGGTTAGGCATCAAACCCCGAGGACCTAGCACCTTTCCAAGCATACCTACAACCCTCATAGCATCTGGGGACGCAATTACTACGTCAAAATCTAAAGTTCCCTCCTTAACCCCGGAAGCTAGATCTTCCATACCAACCAGTTCCGCACCTGCTCCCTTAGCCGCCTCAGCCGCTTCACCTTGAGCGAAAACACACACTCTGACGTCTTTTCCCCTGCCATTAGGCAGAGTAGTCGCTCCGCGGACCACTTGGTCTGATTTTCGCGGATCGACACCTAAATTTATTGCCACATCCACTGACTCGGTGAACTTCACAGTTGCGAGCTCTTTCAGCAATCGCAACGCCTCATCAACATCATAAACTTTTGTCCGATCGACCTTGCGATCACTGACACCACGTCTTTTGGAGTTTCTGGGCATTCAAACCCCCTCTACATCGAGACCCATTGATCTCGCAGAGCCCGCGATAGTGTTTATCGCCGCTTCTAAATTAGCCGATGTCAAATCTGGATTTTTTATGTTAACAATTTCAACAAGCTGCTCCTTGGTCACAGATCCCACTTTCTTACTATTGGGCTCGCCACTGCCACTTTTTACTCCAGCCGCCTTTTTGAGCAAATAAGATGCGGGAGGAGTCTTCATTTCAAACGTAAAACTACGATCAGCAAACACAGTTATTACAACAGGGACCGGTGCTCCAGCATCAAGGCCCTGAGTCTGTGCGTTAAAACCCTTACAGAATTCCATTATATTGACCCCGTGTTGTCCTAGAGCCGGACCAACCGGAGGACTTGGGTTAGCCTGTCCAGCTGGCACTTGAAGTTTAATATACGCTTGTACTTTTTTCGCCATTAATAATGCCTCACCTCTAAATCTTTACCTCTCAAAGAAACCCTTTCACTATTTCACTAAATAGACGCGTCGTCATTTGTTGTGAATTCACACTACTTTCATGATGGTCATTTCGCACAACCTATTGACACCTTTGGGTCTATGACTTCTGCACTTGAACAAAATCTAACTCTACCGGAGTTGATCTTCCAAAAATAGAAACTGCTACCCGAAGTTTACTTTTGGAGTAATTCACTTCTTCAACAACGCCATTAAAATCGTTAAAGGGTCCATCACAGACCCTCACCATCTCCCCAGGCTCAAACATCGTTTTGGGACGAGGTGCCTCCTCGGAATCCTGCATACGTTGCAAAATTAACTCTGCCTCTCTGTCAGAGATAGGTGCAGGCTTATCCGCTTTACCACCTATAAACCCCATAACTCTCGGCGTTTCTTTTACTAAGTGCCAAGTTTGATCGTCCAATTCCATCTGAACCAATACATATCCTGGAAAGAACATACGCTCGCTTGTGCGCTTTTGCCCATCTCGCATCTCCACTACTTCTTCAGTAGGCACCATAATTTCACCAAAACGATCGTCCAGACGGTGCAGTTTGACTCTGTCTTGAAGGGCCAAGGCTACTTTCTTTTCATAACCTGAGTAAGCATGCACTACGTACCAACGCATTAAAATCTTATTTCCTTATGCCATAATCAGAGATGCTAACCAACTCAGCAGTGAATCAATTCCCCATAAAATTAAAGCCATGAGCATTATCACTGCAACTACAATCAAAGTCGTTTGATTTCTTTCATCTTTGGATGGCCAAATCACCTTCCGCCACTCTGTTTTTGCACCTAAAGCCAATTCCCATGTGGCCAACCCCTTTTGAGTATGAAAAGCAATAACAGCACACAAGGCCAATACCAGCAGAAATGCTAGTGCACGAAAAAATAGCGATTCAGCGCTATAGTACCAGTTACCGTAAACGGCGGCTACAACCAACCCAAAAACTAAACTCCATTTAATCCAATCGTAGCGGTGACTCTGATTTTGCACATCTCCACTCATTTTTAAAATTTTACTCCAAAGGTTATTTGGCAGGCCAGGAGGGACTCGAACCCCCAACAGTCGGTTTTGGAGACCGATGCTCTACCAATTGAACTACTGGCCTTATGTCTTCAATCACCCTAAGTCCCAGCGCTCCGCTGCTGCTGTAACAGATAAGAGACCTTTCAACAATTTTTTTGGCCCTCAATAACTACGCTATAATTTTCGCTACCACA
>CEOK01000082.1_pt1 | contig 17898 bp, 18 predicted proteins | sample 427001 | NCBI WGS metagenome assembly CEOK01 (sample SAMEA2591108, study PRJEB7988) | marine metagenome | isolation source: saline water (ENVO:00002010), including | reverse complement strand
TTATTTGTCATTAATAAAAGTGAATAGCCGCCTTGGATTTGAAACAATGCATCCACTAATTTATCTAAAAATTTATCTCTTTTTGATTTTGCTATTAATTGCACTATTGTTTCTGTATCACTAGTAGTTCTGAAAATTGCACCATCCTTAACTAGAGATTCTCTTAGTTGTAGAGCATTAGTTAAGTTTCCGTTATGAGCCACGCTTAACCCACCCATATGTAAATCGGCGAAAAAAGGCTGTATATTTCTTAAAGATGTTTCTCCTGTAGTAGAGTATCTATTGTGACCAATAGCAAACGTTCCAGGTAATTTTTTAAGAGTATCTGGATCGGTGAAATGATCACCAACTAAACCTTGTCTTTTTTCAGAGTGATAGTTTTTACCGTCAAATGATACTATTCCACATCCTTCTTGACCTCTGTGCTGAAGTGCGTGTAAGCCTAAAGCTACCAATGCAGCCGAGTCAGCGTGATTTGATATTCCAAAAATACCACATTCTTCTCTTAATTTATCTATTTTAGAATTTTTCAATTTTTTCTTTCGTATCTTTTAAGTCTTCACCTGTAGGGAACTCTTGAACCAATATATGGCTACCTTTCTGTATTAAATTAAAAGAAATTGCATCTTCAGCTGATATACCCCAATTATTGTAAGGATAAAACCAATTTAATATTGAAAATATACACACTGATATCACGTAGCCTTTAAAAAAACCAAATAATATGCCGAAAATTTTATCTATAGAACCAACACCGGTCCATGTAACAGCTCTGCCAATAGATTTTCCAATCACTATTGATAAAAATAGAGTTATAATAAATATTCCAGCTCCAAGACCTACGTTGTTTATAAATTCCGACTCTACATAATCACTTACAATTGGTTGAAGTTTTGGAACTAAGATAATAGTGACGATTGTTGAAATTATCCATTTCAAAAATGAAATTAGGCTTAAGGAAAAACCTTTTAAAAAACATTGGATTATGGAATATATAAAAACCAAACAAACAAAGAAGTCAAAAAAATTGATATTTTTAAAAAATTCTAACAAAGTTTCCACCATATTTACCTTTAATAGTCTTTATCAAAAGGTTTATAAATTAGAAGCAATTTTGGCAACAAAGTAAGCACTGAGATCATGGCTAATAACATTGCAAGACCAGTAAAAAATCCGAAATATATGGTCGGGATAAAGTTAGATAAAACTAAAATTGAAAATCCAAAAACGATAGTTATAGAAGTATTTAAAATAGCAATCCCAACAGTACTGTGACATCTGTCTAATGTCTTATTATAGTCATTAATTTTTTTGAATTCTTCCTTAAATCTATAAATATAATGTATGCTATTATCTACAGCAATTCCAATAGTAATAGCGGCAATTGTGATAGTCATCATATCTAAAGGAATTTCCATTAATCCTATTACACCAAGAATAAAAAAAGCAGCTATAAAGTTCGGCACTACACCAATTATAGATAAAGATAAGTTTCTAAATAAAATAAAAAACATTGCAAAAATTCCAAGCATAACTATACCAAGTGTAAGGATCTGAGATTTGAATAAACTTTGTAAAAGATTATTAAATAAAATCAAAACTCCAGCTAACTTATACTCATCTTTGTTGAATCCAAGTTTTGTATTTAAGTCTTTTTGAATTTTTTCTATTAAATCATTTCTTCTTAATTTATCTTGAGAGTCTTTTATTCTTACAGAGATTCTTGCCTCATCCTTTTCTACTGATATATAAGGCGAGATGATCTCTCTTTTTATTTCAACTGGGATTTTACTATAAAGAACAGCAATTTCTAAACTTTGCAATTCTTTTTGGTTTAAATCTTCCGCTACTCTCAATATTGATCCAAACGATAAGACTTTCCCAATTTCAGGCAAGGAGTCTAAATAATCATGTACCTTAAGAATTTTATCCATTTTATCTCTGGTGAACCAATATTTTGATTTTTCCTCATTTTTACTGCTAGAATCCTCATCCCATTCAGAGAATTCATCATCAGTTTTATCCTTTTCTATAACTGGAAATTTTAAAATTACATTTAATGGTGTAGTACCGCCAAGATCATCATCAATTTTTTTCATCCCTTTGTAAATTTCAGTCTCTTTATCAAAATAATTTATAAAACTATTTTCCACTTCAAGTTTTGATATTCCTAAGATACTCGCTATTAAGATTAGAGATGTTAAGCTTAAAACCAATATGGTTCTTTTTTTTGCTATTGATGCTAGAAAAGATGTAATTACAGATTTTTCAGTATCTCTCACATTGATCTCAATATCTTTAGAAAAAATGTTTATTAAAGAAGGTAAAAGAAGGAAAGTTACAATTATTGAAACAATTAATCCCAAAGTCATCATCCAACCAAAATCAATTATAGGCTTAATATCACTAAAAATTAAAGAGAGAAAAGCACATATAGTTGTTAAAACAGTATAAAGAATTGGAAGCATCATTTTTTTACTTGCTTCTAATACAGTTTTTTCTTTTGAAAATGTTGGTTGCTCTTTTTTAAGCTGCAGATATCTCACTGTGATATGAATATTCATTGCCATGTTTAAAATAAGCATCAAAGCAATAAAATTTGAAGATATTACTGTAACTTTCCAATCCATAAAACCTAACAAGCCAATCATTATTATTACTGAAGTTGCGCAACCTATTAATGGCATCAATACCCATTTTATGTTTCTGAAAATGAACCAAAGTGTAAAAACTATAAAAATGAAGACACCAATACCAAAAACAATGATATCACTTTTTATAAAACTCATCATATCATCAGCAATCATAGGAATGCCACCTAAATGAATTTTTGCATTTTCACCATATCTATTTATAACGTCTCTTATCTCTGCAATATTTTGGCTATTCCTTTTATTATAAAGATTTTTATATTTTTCGTATTCTTTTAAAAAATTTTTATAATTACTTTTTTCCTCTTTAGTTAATCCCGTTTCTTTGGATTGATTAAAATATTTATCTTTTACTTTTAGGTACTCCGCTAATCTTTCATCCTTTTTAAGATATACTACAATCCCTGATGTTTTACCGTCCTTGCTAATGACATAATTTTGATAAATTGGACTATTTATAATTTCCTCAAATCCCCTTTTTTTATCTATTTCAGGATAAGCTAAGGTTTTATAGTTTTTCAATCTATCCATTAATCCTTCGTCTGTGCTCTTGAGCAATGGAACATCAATTACAGTTATAACACTATCCACCCAGGTTAGTTTTTCGATTTTTGACTTTAATAATTGAAGATTAAGAATAGTCTCATTTTCAGTAAAACTAGATATTGGTGTATAAGTTAGTACTAAAAAATCTTTAGATCCATACCTCTCGTTTACTTCTCTTAAATATCTTAAATCCTCATCTCCTTCTAAAAGAAGTGCATCAGACGACGCGTCTAAATTAAAATTTTTCGCGTGATAGATTGAAAAAACTAATGTAATTGCAATTAGTAGAAAGGTTAATTTTGAAAAATCAATGATTAGTTTTTTATAAATATAAGACCACATCTATATAATTCAGATATATCTTAATTTATTTATAACTAAAGAAAAAATTAAGTCTAATTTCTACTTAAATCTTTAAATTTTGTGTAAATTCCCTCAAACTCTACTTTGATAGTCCCTGTTGGACCGTGCCTCTGTTTACCTAATATTATATCAGCTAAACCATTCACATCGTTCATCTTAGATTGCCATTCAGCATGCTCTATTGAACCAAGTTTGGGCTGTTTTCTCTCTAAATAATAAGCTTCTCGGTAAACAAACATTACCACATCAGCATCTTGTTCAATTGAACCGGACTCCCTTAGATCTGCTAACTGGGGTTGTTTATCGTCTCTTTGCTCTACCGCTCTAGATAATTGTGATAAAGCTAATACAGGCACAGATAGTTCTTTGGCTAAAGCTTTAAGACCTTGCGTAATTTCAGATATTTCTTGAACTCTACCGTCGTTTTTGTTTGAGCTTGATCTCATAAGCTGAATATAGTCAACAACAACTAAACTAAGTCCATTTAATCTTTTAATTCTTCGTGCTCTATTACTTAAAGTTGCTATCGTGATTGCGGGGGTTTCATCAATGTATAACGGTAAGTTATAAATGTTTCTGGAGGTCTCAATATACCTATTTATTTCTTCTTCAGTAACTTTACCTCGACGAATATCATCAGATCTAATTCTTGCTTGTTCAGATAATATTCTTGTTGATAGTTGTTCTGATGACATTTCTAGCGAAAAAAAAGCTATTGAGGATTTTTCTTGTCGTTTTAAAATATTCTGAGCAGCATTATACGCAATATTCGTTGCCAAAGCAGTTTTACCCATTGAAGGTCTACCAGCTAAAATAATCAAATCAGATTTATGTAGACCACCAAGTTTTTCGTCTAACTCACTTAAACCAGTAGGCACTCCAACTATACCTTGATCATTCTGCATTGCTAAAGTAGCCATTTGTATTGTTTGATCTAACGCTTTATTAAATTGGATAAAGGATTGAGAAAAACTACCTCTCTCCGCTAAATCGAAAAGTGATTTTTCCGTACCTTCAATAATACTTTCAGCATTTTGCTCTTTTGAACTTGCATTCAATGTTTCTGAAGATAGTTTATCAGAGATTAAAATTAATTGTCTTCTTAAATACATCTCATGAATAATTTTTGCATAATCGACTGCTTGCTTAGATGAGCTAGAGAATCTTGTAAGTTTAACTAAATATTCCGTACCGCCTACCTCATTAAGCATATTATCTTTTTCAAAAAAATTTTTTAAGGTTATAGGATTTGCTATCATTCCTCTATTATTTAAATTGACTATCACGTCATAAATTTTTATATGAGCTGGATCAAAAAATATGTAGGATTTAATAGTGTTAGAAATTTCATCTATGATGTCATTATTAACTAAAATTGAACCTAACAGAGCTTGCTCTGCCTCAATATTACAAGGCTGCTTGTTTTCAACTTTATTTTGAATAGATTTAATTTCTTCCACGAAATAATACTACGGAAAAGAATTTTTCAATAAAGAAAAAAGTTACACACTGTTTTAGAGATACTGTGGAAAAGTTATTTTGATTGTATTTTATTTATTTTTATAGAGATTTGAGCCTTTACTTCTGAATGAAAATTTATATCGACTCTGTAAACTCCTATTTTATCGAGATTGTTTTTAAGAATTATCTGAGAGGGGCTAACTTCAACATTGAGTTTTTCTTTAATTAAATTGGTAATCTCTTTTGGTTTTATTGAGCCGTATAATTCTCCATTTTCTTTAGATTCTTTGCTTATTGAAAATGTTTTTTTGTTAACAACGTCAGATATTTCTTTAAATTTATTTTTAACCTCTATATTTTTTTTGTTTAATTCATCTTTTTTTTTACTAACAAAATCCTGGTTTTCTTTATTAAACCTTAAAGCTTTACCTTTTTTTAGAAGATAATTTCTTCCATAACCGTTTTTAACTTTAACTTTATCTCCTATATTTCCTAAATTAAGAATATTTTCCAATAATATTAATTCCATTTTAAATAAGCCCTAAAATTTTTGCTTTTTTAATTTCTTTCGTTAGTTTTTTTTGTTTATTAAAAGAAACAGATGTGATTTTTGAAGAAATAATTTTACCGTTATCAGAAATATATTTTTTTAAAAGACCTATGTTTTTGTAATCGATTATTGGTGCATTTTTACTTGATAATGGACATTTTTTTGAGAATTTTCCATCATTCTTTTGAAAAAGACTTAATTTACTAAGCGAGTTAGTATTTCTTTTTTGAAATTTTTTACCTTTTCTTTTCATATTGATTTGCTTTTGAAAAACTCATTTTTGATATCAAGTTTTTTATATTTAACAGTTAAATATCTTATTATTGATCCATCCACCTTTATATTTTTTTCTATTTCAATTAGAGTATCTTTATTACCTTCAAATTTATAATGAATATAAAAACCTTTTTTATAATTTTTAATCTTATTAGCCAAATTTAGTAAACCCCATTCTTCAATTTTTATAACTTTACCCGAGGACTTATTTATCAATTCATTATATTTTTCTTTGATTGTTTTCAGTTCTTTTTCGGCTAAATCTTGTTTCGCTACAATAGTATTTTCGTAAAAAGCCATAATTATTTGCTATTATTAGTTTTATTATTTATTTGTAAAATCTGGGTTATACTATAATGAAAAATTATAGCAATACTAATTATTATTGATTAAACTGAAGAAAATGAGCGCTTTATTATTTCCGGGTCAAGGTTCACAAATTGTAGGCATGGGATCAGAATTTTATAATAATTTTGATATTGTGAAAAAAATTTTCAAAGACGCAGATGAAAAATTAAATTATTCTATATCTAAATTGATTTTAAATGGACCAGAAGATCAGTTACAACTTACTCAAAACACTCAGCCATCAATTTTGACTGTAAGCTTTTCAATTTTTAAGGTCTTAAAAGAAGAGTTTAATTTTGACTTCAATACATTTAATTACTTTGCTGGACATTCTTTAGGAGAATATAGTGCTTTAGTTTGTTCAGAGTCATTAAAATTTGAAGACGCACTCTATTTATTGTATGAAAGAGGTAAAGCAATGCAAGAAGCAGTTCCAGTCGGGAAGGGAAGTATGCTAGCAATACTTGGTGCAAAAATCAAAGATATCTCCGATTTGCTTAATTCATTTAAAGAAAAGGGGGTTTGTGAAATTGCTAATGATAATGCGGATGGACAAGTAATTGTCAGTGGTGATAAAGATAGTGTTGTTTCTTTTCAATCTTTATTAAAAGAAAAAAAGATTAAATCAATACCATTAAAAGTCAGCGCACCATTTCATTGTTCTTTGATGAAATCAGCTGCTGATAAAATGAGTTATAAAATCAAAAATACTAATTTTAGGAGTCCTACACATTCAATTTTAAGCAATGTAACAGCAAAAATTGAAAAAAATCCAGAAAACATAAAAAAATTGCTAATCGACCAGATTTTTTCAACTGTTAAATGGCGCGAAACCATTATAAATATTTCTAATGAAGGGGTATCCAATTTTGTAGAAATTGGACCAGGAAAAGTTTTAACAGGTATGGTAAAAAGAACTGTAAAAAATGTTAATTGTTTTTCAATCAATTCAATCGACGATATTAAAAATTTAAAAAATGAATTTAACAAATAAGAAAGTTTTAATCACAGGAGCTACAGGGGGTATTGGAAATTGCTTAGTGAAAAAATTTGACAGTTTAAATACAAAAATTATTGCAACCGGTACTAATGAAGAGAAGTTGGATAATTTGAAAAAGAATTTTCCAAATATTCAAGTCGAAAAGTTTAAGCTAGATCATCATGATAAGATAGACGATTTTATCAATAATGTTCATGATAAATTAGAAGGTCTAGATATTTTAGTTAATAATGCTGGTATAACTTTAGATAATTTATCTATTAGATTGACAGAAGCAGATTGGAAAAAAGTTTTAGACATTAATCTTACGTCTACTTTTTTAATGTGTAAATCAGCTGTTAAAAAGATGCTGAAAAATAAATATGGAAAAATAATTAATATTACCTCTATTGTTGGTCACACAGGTAATTTAGGTCAAGCTAATTACGCAGCTTCAAAAGCTGGAATTATTGCATTTTCAAAAAGTTTAGCCATAGAATACGCAAAAAAAAATATCAATATAAACTGTGTGTCACCTGGTTTTATAAAAACTGAAATGACAGATAAAATTAATGAAGAATTTAAAAAAAATCTCATAAGCAAAATTCCTTCGGGAAACCTAGGTACGGGCGCAGATGTTTCTAATTGTGTAGCTTTTTTAGCTTCTGATATGGCAACTTATATAAATGGAGAAACAATACATGTTAACGGTGGAATGTATATGGCTTGACAATTCTATTTAATAATCTATTAAGAATTAAATAACCACGAAAGGAATTCATGTCAGACGATGTAAAAAATAAAATCAAAAAAATTGTAGCAGATCATCTAGGTATAGAAGAAGAAAAAGTTACTGAAGAGGCAAGTTTCATTGATGATCTTGGTGCAGACAGCTTAGATACCGTCGAACTAGTTATGGCTTTTGAAGAGGAATTTGGTTCAGAAATTTCAGATAGTGAAGCTGAGAAGATATTAACTGTTGGTGATGCTATTAAGTTTATAGAGAGTAAATCTAGCTAAAATTTTTTTAAAATGATGCATGATAATAAAAATATCATGGTAGTTTTATCATCTCCCTCTGGAGCAGGTAAAACGACGATTACAAAAAAAATTCAACAAAAATTTAGTTCCTTTAAAATATCTGTATCTCACACTACAAGAAAGCCAAGACCCAACGAGGTAAACGGTGTTGATTATCACTTTGTTAACTCAGAAAAATTCAAATTTTTAATAAATGAAAATAAACTTTATGAATATGCAAAAATATTCGATAATTATTATGGAACTTCAAAAGAAATTGTTGATAATTTAATCAAAACTAACGACATAATATTCGATATAGACTGGCAGGGAAATCAACAACTTTCAAAATATAAAAATTTGAATTTAGTTAAAATATTTATTACAACTAAAAATAAAGAAGAAGTTAAAAGTAGATTAATGAAGAGAAATCAGGACAGCAAAGAAGAAGTAAAAAAAAGGCTAAAATCTTTTGAAGAAGATATTAAACATTGGGACGATTACGATTATATAGTGACTAATGATGATTTAGAAAATTGTTTTAAACAAATTGAAAATATTATTTTGTTACATAAAAAACCTATCATTTTTCCTCGTACAATTCAGTGATTTTGTGATAAATTTCTGACTTTAAATCAGATGGTCTTAAGTTGAGATTTAAATTTTTAATTCTTTTTTTTCCTAAAATTTTTTTATAATTTTTCTTAATCATTTTTCTCCTATTAGAAAAAAAAATATTAGTAATCATTTCTAAATTATCTAAGTTTTTAATTTTATTATTCTCTTTTTTTATTGGTGATAAATGTAAAACAGAGGAGGTAATTTTAGGTTTGGGATAAAAACAATTTGGAGAAACATCAAATTTATTTGAAAGTTTTAATCTGTAATTAGTTATTACTGTTAATCTACCAAAAGATTTTCCTATAATTTTTTCAGCAACTTCTTTTTGAAACATAAAAATTAAATCTGTAAATTTTGGTGGCCAGTTTTTAAATTTTATAAGTTTTATTAAAATTTGCGATGAAATATTGTAAGGTAAATTTCCAAACACTATACTTTTTATATCTATTATTTTTTCAAGGTCTATTTTAAGAATATCTGAATTAAATAATGTTACTTTATTATTATTTTTATATTTCTTTTTTAATACCTCGTACAATTTATAGTCTTTCTCAATTAATATAAGACTTTTAGGTTTTTTTTCTAAGATTTTTTCAGTCAAAGCCCCTCGTCCAGGGCCGATTTCTAATATATTTCTATTTTTAATACTTTTAAGACTTGTTATTTTATTTATTATATTTTTATCAATCAGAAAATTTTGTCCTAAAGATTTTTTAGGATGCAGCATTATTTCAACCTATCTAAAAAGTTTATACATTTTATTAAACTTTGGTTATCTGCTAAATTTTTCCCAATAATGTCTCTTGCAGTACCATGATCAGGCGACATTCTGATATATTTAAGTCCTAAGGTTATGTTAATTGCATCAAATTTAAATAAATTTTTAAAAGGAATTAAAACCTGATCATGATACATACCAACTATTACATCATATTTCTTATAATCAGAATTAAAGAAGCTGTCCGCAGCCATTGGACCAAAAATATTTGCCTTCATTTTTAAATGCTTAATTGCTGGTATAATTTGTTTTACTTCTTCAGAGTTTTTTTCATATTCAGCATTATGTGGATTTAAGCCTAAAACAGCTATTTTAGGCCAATATTTAAAAATTTTTTTAAAGTAAAAATTTAAAGTATTAATTTTTTTTATTAAATTATTTTTTTTAATATTTTTAGATATATTTATTACTTTAATATGTGTTGTAACTGGAACAACAGATAATTTTTTATTGTAAAGCATCATAACTTCAGAAAACCTTTTAATTTTTGATTTTTTTGCAATAAATTCGGTCACTCCATGGATACCTTTTTTTTTAATAAGCTTTTTATCTATTGGACAATTAATAAAGCCTTTCATTTTTTTCTCTGTACATATTTTATTTGCTAAATTTAAACAACCAGTCACATATTTCGTAGCGTGTTTTTTTTGAACATCAAAACACTTTTTATATTTCAGAGGATAATCGATAATATTTAAAAAATTTTTATCATTTTTTTCATTAATATTATCAATTTTTTTTATTGGAACTTTTATTTTAAGCTTTTTTGCTTGATCATACAAAAGTTGAAAATTACCAATTAATGTAATTCTCTCTTTCTGTAATTTATTAACTTCTTTCCACGCTTTGAAAATAATTTCAGAATTAATACTATTTGGATCACCACAAATTATTATTATTTTTGAATTCATTTAATTTCAATTAAGGTGTTATTTTTTTTTAGAGATAAATGTGTATTAGAGTATAAATTTAAAAGGTCAGTTTTTTGTTTATTAATAATTGAATTTTTCAATTTTTCGGTCTCAAGGTTGTTTAAATTTTCTTTATATCTTTTACTGTTTAATTTAAGAAAAAGAATATTATTGCCGCTTGTAATTAAAGTATATTCACCAACATCAATTTTAATTATCGACTCATACACTGATTTAGAGAGACTATTAGAATTTGTCCACCCTAATTTTCCTCCATCTAAAGAAGTATTTGAAATACTAAATTTATTTGCAGATTTAGCAAATCCATATTTTTCAATATGATTTTTGATATCATCTATAATTTTATTTTTTTCTTCTAAATTTACAAAATTTACTTCTATTTCAGATAAATTAAATTCTTCAATATTTTTTTGTTCTTTTACTACAGAGTTTAATTCATTTAAAATCTGTTTTTCATCAATATTAATTTTTTTTGAATAAATCCTAAAAATAAGATTCTGCCAAGAAAATTCAGTCTTAATTTCATTTAAATACTCATTATAGTCAATTTTATTTTTTTCAAACAAATTTTCAAGTTCATTGGTATTAATATTTAGCTTTGATGAAACTATTTTTAAATGGTTTTCAGTTCTTTCAAAATGATCGTTTTTGAAATTATATTTTTTCAACTCTTCTCTTTTTAATTTAAGATTTATTAATGAGGTCATAGATACGTTTTTAATTGAATTAACATTTTTTTGACTTAGATTTTCTCCAGCTAAAAATAAAGTAGTTTTAATTTTGTTTTCCAATTCAAAAGAGGTTACTATTTCACTGCCAACTTTTGCGATAATTTTTGTATTGTTTTGTGCAATTAAGTTATTGTTTAATATTAAGATGATAAAAAAAATTTTTATTGTGATTTTGAATAAAGAAATCATTGATAACTAGAATTTAGGTGATGAAATTTCTCCGAAAGGACTTAAAGTAACTTTGAACATTAATGAATTTTCTGCCTCAAGCTCTGAGTCGTTATAAAATTCTCTTCTATAAACTAAACCAGCTCTTAAACAATCATTTATATACTCATAACTTAAATTGTAATATTCAGACGAATTGGTGATTATGTTTCTTTTATTACTAAAAGTAAATAAACCGTTATTACCTCTTTTAATTTCCAATGAAGATTTTAAATATTCTTTTACGTCAGAAATATTATTTTCCTCTAAATAATTTAGATTAAATTTCATATTACTTAAGGAATACTCTGCACCAACTTCATTATAATTCATCTCCTTAAAATTTTGATCAAGTGAATAATTATAATCTATTTTTAAACTATTAGCATCAAATTCAAATGAACCGACTACATCTGAAAATCTTTTATCTAAGCTTGATGTATCAGACATTTTGTCATTTAATTTTTTTTCATTGATAACCTGACCTAATGAAAATTTAATATTATTTTCTTTTCTTTTTCTTTCATAGTCAAAGCCGTAAGTTAAATTTGTACCACCCTCAAAATTCGATGAAGAATTTACTCTATTTAGTGAAAAAATATTCTCTCTATATAAACTATTATCTTCCGTCTCATTTTTCATGTGATTTGGAGCGTATTTTAATAAAAACTTTGGTTTTAAAATGTGATTTGTCCCACTAATTTCAGATTTTATCAAATTAAAGCTTGCTAAATAACCCAGCGCACCCATTAATTCACTAGTTGTTTTTTTTTTAAATTTATCTATATTTTTAGCTTCATAATTCACATTTTTTAAACTTGTTAAAAAATTTCCTTCATAAGGTAAATTAAAAAAAGTTTTATCATATGACCATTCAAAATCATTTATCAAAAAGTTTTCAAATTTATTTGTATCGTAATTATGAATTTTAAAGTTTGAATTAAAACTTCCACTTCCAAGTTTCTCGCTATATAAATTTTTGTTAAGATTTAACTCAGGTAAAATGAATTCATATTTATCATTGTAAGACTCATTTAAATTCCTATAAATACTTGATCTAATTGAAACAAATAAATCTTTTTCATCATCGTAGTGGTTAAAATTTACAAAATTTTCCAAAGTATTAGTTTCATAATTAACTAAATCTGATTCTATCCTATATAATTTAAGATATTTTCTGTGTGATACATCTTGTAAATTTATTTCAAAGTCACTTGTTCTATTCTCATTGTTACTGAACTCTTTAAAAAACTTTGCGAAAAAATGTGATTTATCACCCGCCTTTTTGGTGTCCGAAGTATTTTTGTATCCTTCTGAATAACCAAAATCAAAAATTAAATTGGAATTTTTGAATGCTTGTCGATACTCTCCAATAAATAAAGGATTTTCATTTACAAATAATTGATTTTTTAAAGTGAAGTCCCTATCAGGACTTATAGCCCAAAAATAAGGAATATTTATACTTGATCCCAAGTTCTTAGTATCAGCATATGAGGGTATAAGAAAACCAGATCTACGCTTTACAGTTGGATCTGGATGAGCAAGCTTAGGAAAATAAAAAATCGGAACATTGTAAATTCTTATAACCGCATTATCATAATAAATTGTTTTTTTTATGTTATCATGCTTCATTTTCGAAGCTCTTAACTCCCACGGGGGGCATTTGTCATTTTCTCTGTAATTACATGTTGTGAAAGTACTTTTGATAAAATTAGACTCTTTTTCTTTTAAAGATATAGAATTAGAAAAAATTCTTGGCTTATTTTCCTTATTCGTTTTGAACCCATTCTGATTTAAAAATGTTTTTGAATCAGATCCAATAAGTTCTTTTTTATTTTCGTCAATATAAATTTGTGAAAATTCATAGGTATTATTTGATTTATCGATAACCTTTATTAATCCAACAGATTTAAATATATTTTGTTTCATCTGATAATTAAAATTTTCTAAATAAATTTTGTTATTTTGCACATCTTTTATTATTGTAGGACTTTCTGAATTAATAAAATTTTTATTCTTATTAAAATTGATCTCTTTAGTTTCAACAATATAGCCTTTAGAAGTTGTAATGACTGTATCTCCCTTAGCTTCTATAATCTGAAGTTTATTATTATAAACTGCGTAATCAGTTTTAATTATATTATTATCTTCATCAATTATAATTACCTCATCTTGAAAAATTGAAATTTCTTTTTTTTTATCTAGTGATATATTTTTTGCACTTATTTCAAGTTCGTCTGCAAATGAAACATTTGTAAAAAGAAAAAATAGGAGTATATTAATAAAATTATTTTTCATTAATTTGAAGGATGCCTATTGAACTAAATATTCCAATTACTATTACAGGCACCCAGGTCGATAGCGTAAGTGGAATTCTATTCGTTTGGCCTAAAGCTACTGATAGATCTTTTAGATAATAAATAAGAACACAAGAAATAATGCCTATGAATATAAATCTTACATTATTTGATTTTTTTAAAGTCCCCATAACAATTATCGATGCTAAAGCAGTCATGATAAATAAGAAAAAAGGTAAAGATAACATTGCGTGTAATCTCTGATTTAAAAAAAGCTTATTATAGCCTTTATTTATAAGGTTTTTATAATTGATCAATAAGTCAACAAAAGACAGAGTTTCAAAGTTTTTAAAAAGATTAATTATGTTGTCGTAAGTGTAAATAGATGTAATGCTATCTCTTTCCAATTTTATCTCTTGTTGACTATCTTTACTAAATTCAAAAATAGAGACCTTACTTAATTGCCATTCATTACTTTCTATATTTGCAGATTTTGAATAAATTTTTTTATTAAGATTATAATTTTCATCTAAATTAAATATAGTAATATCCTCTAATTTTTTACCGTTATATTTATTGGCAGTTATGATTCTACTGCCCGTTGATAAGTTTTCTTTGATCCATAATCCGTTATTATTAAACGTTACAAGATGATCAATATCTCTGGAATAATTCGACTTTATTTGCTCATAATATTTTGACATTTCTGATGTAACAGGATTTATTATTAAGAGAATTATCCACCCTAAAATAAAAGATGTACTTGCAAGAACAAAAAATATTTTGAAGTTTGAAAATCCAAAAATCTTCATTGTAAGCAGATCTTTATTATTTCTTAAGTCAATAATAAATTTCATACTCGATATAAAAATTATAAATGGGAGTAAATTAATCATCATACTCGGAATATAAAGATTACTTAAAATCAATGGTGTAAAAATAGAGGAATCCAAATTTTTAAAAAATTCTATTTCTTCAAATAAATTTAATATTATTCCAAAAGCGTAAAAAAATAAGAAAACTTTAAAAAAAGTTTTTAAAAAGCCATTTAGAATATAATTTAGTATTACACTATTCATAAATTTTTCGTTTCTTGCGATAGTTTAATTTTTAAAAAAATATATATAAATATTGCCAAAGCAGCAGGTGAAAATAAGAATAGGTTTTTTATAATTTCATTTATTCCTGTATATCTTATTGTTAATTCAGCATACAAAAGAACCAGGAAAGAATAAGCAAATATACTTACTTTATTATAATAAATTCTTCCACTGGTTTTTATAAATAATAATGAGGAAATTAATGTTATAACTGGAATGAAAAGAGGCAAAACCATTCTTCTATTGAGAGTTGGTAAAATTTCTTCGTTAAAACCCCCTTTACAAATTGGATCTTTTGAAAACTTATTATAAATACAAGAGAATAATCTTAAAGTTGATGTCTCTTGGATTTTCGGTTGCTTGATAGTAGTATTTTCAAGATTTCTTAAATCAATATCAATTTGCTCAAATTTAATTATATCATTTTGAGTATTTCCTTTACTTTCAGAAATAATTAACCCATTAAATAAAACAAGTTTTTTTTCTTCCACAATTCCAGTTTTTGCTATTATTGTTGAAGATGTTTCCGATTCCCGATCAGATGAAATATTTTTCAAAATATTAAACTTATCATGTAAAAATATATTTTTAATTTGATTTTCAAACTTATCATCAACAATAAAAGTAAGGCCTTTGAAAGAGTCACTAAATTGCTGAATTTTTAGGGTGGGTAATATTGAGATAATTTTCTCATTTCCAAGAAGTTTTCTTGACTTATTTAAAGCAGTAGGTGTTATAAAAACTGAAAAAATTAAATGAAACAAGGATATGAATAAGGATAAAAACAAAAATAAATGAATAACTTGTATTTTTTTTACTCCCGAGGTCCATAAAATAATCAATTCATTTTCTTGTAACTGTCTTATTATAAAGATTGATAAAGCCAGTAGAAATGACAACGGAATGAACTTTGTAAGTATTCCAAACAAATTCAAAAAAGAATACTGAAAATAAGTAAAAACAGGGTATCCACTTTCTACTATTAAATCTAAAAAGTTTACGGCTCTTACAGTCCAGGCAATAATTGCAAGACTAAATAAGATGACTAAAAACAATTTAAAAATCTCAATTATATAGTTATGGTAAATTTTGTTTTGAAGCATTTGTATATTTCGTATATAAATAATCTATCCATAAAATAAATTCAACTAATGGTTTAAATATGATAAAATTATCATTGAAAACTTATATTTTTCAACATATATCACTGACACAATTAGGTTTTATCTAAAATTTATGTCTATCAAGTTTAACTATTTAAAAAAAACAATAAACAAGCCCACAGGCAACATAGTTTTATTTTCAAATGAAAAATTTAAAACTAATGAGTTTAAAAAATATCTTTCAAATTTTGAATTTTCTTATATCAACGATTTGTTAAAAAATGCTGATCTCAAAAAAAACTTATATATTTTTGAACTTTCTTCAAAAAGAAATATAATTTTAGTATCAATTAAAAAAGATTTAAAAATTTCTGATATTGAAAAACTTGGTGCAGAATTTTTTGGGAGAATTAACATTGGAGATAGTAAAGATTACTTTATAATTTCAGATACTATTAATTACAAAAACAATAATTTTTTAAGTCATTTCCTTCATGGTGCGAAACTAAAATCTTATGTATTCAAAAAATATAAAACTAAAAAAGAGAAAAGAGATATTACATTAAATATAACTGGCAATAAAAATAAACCTTCAATTCAAAATCAAATCAAATTCAAAGCATTGGAAGAAGGTACATTTTATGCAAGAGATTTAGTATCAGAGCCTGGAAATGTTTTACACCCTGATGAATATGCAAAAAGATTAAGTTCTCTTAAAAAAGATGGATTAAAAATTAACATTTATGACGAAAAAAAATTAAAAAAAATGGGCATGCATGCCTTACTTGGAGTAGGTCAAGGAAGTATTAGAGGCTCGTATTTGGTAACAATGGAATGGAATGGTGCTAAAAACAAATCGAGTCCACTAGCATTTGTAGGAAAAGGAGTTTGTTTTGATACCGGAGGTTATTCTTTGAAGCCAGCAAAATTTATGGAAGACATGACATATGATATGGCAGGCTCCGCTGCTGTAGTTGGATTAATGAAAAGCTTGGCTTTAAGAAAAGCTAAAATCAATGCTATAGGAGTTGTTGGTCTAGTAGAGAATATGGTAAGTGGTAACGCACAAAGACCAGGAGATATTGTAAAATCTTTTAGCGGTAAAACTATAGAAGTATTAAATACGGATGCAGAGGGACGATTAGTTTTAGCTGATGCTATTACTTTTACTGAAAAAAAATATAAACCAAAGTTTATTATTGATTTAGCTACCCTTACAGGAGCAATTATAGTTTCCCTTGGCTCAGAGTATGCTGGACTTTTTTCAAATAACGATGATTTATCGAAAAAAATTTTTAACGCTGGGGAAAAAGTTGATGAAAAAGTATGGCGTATGCCATTACATAAAAATTACGATAAACTGATGAATTCAAAAAATGCAGATATGCAAAATATAAATTATGTAGGGGGTGCTGGGTCAACTACAGCTGCACAATTTCTTCAGAGATTTATCCTGAATAAAACTCCATGGGCTCATTTAGATATTGCTGGGATGGCATTTTCAAAATATGGAGGAGCTCTAAATTCTGGAGGAGCAACTGGTTTTGGGGTGAGGTTGCTTAATGAGCTTATTGAAGAAAATTATGAGTAATTTTGAACAAACATTGTCAATTATTAAACCCGATGCAGTTGAACGAAATCTTGTTGAAGAGATAAAAAGAATATTTACTTCAAATAATTTAAAAATAAAAGAGTCTAAAAAAATTCAAATTTCTAAGGAGGAAGCTGCAGAGTTTTACAAAGTCCACCAGTCGAAACCATTTTATGAAAATTTGTGTTCATATTTATCTTCTGGCCCTATTGTTGCCGAATTATAAAGGTTTAGATACGTATAATAGAGTATTAAAAAACAAAGAGAAAAAAACAGGCTGTACCATACATTTTATTAATGAGAAATTAGATGATGGAAAAATAATAAACAAAAAATTTTTTTTT